>OGGW01001038.1_pt1 | contig 23123 bp, 17 predicted proteins | sample 1571291 | NCBI WGS metagenome assembly OGGW01 (sample SAMEA2582028, study PRJEB24529) | metagenome | biome: Human gut stool | place: China | collected 2011 | reverse complement strand
AAGTTGGAACTAAGTCTTTCCACTGATATAAAACCTCTGAATCAATTTCAAATGTACGCAACATATCTCCCGCTTCAATGTTTTCTATATAAATATTCTCTATAAATCCTCCTCGCCGATGATTTGTCTTCAGAAAGAGTAAGCGATGAACCTCCCTAGGAGCGTTACAATCAGTCATATAAATATTACGTATTCCACCAGAAATTTCACTTCCAATTCCTAACAACGTATGTCCATTAAGAATATCACAATTTCGAATTACAATATTTTCACAAGGAGTATGCAAACGCCATGCATCTTGGTTACGTCCAGCCTTTATAACTACAGCATCGTCTCCTTGGTCAAATCGACAATTCTCAATCAGAAAATTTCGACTCATTTCTAAATCTATACCATCATTATTATGACCATGCGCTTGCACGTCAAGTCGACGAACGAGCCCACTGTTACACATATACAAATGAATAGTCCAAAAAGGGCTTTGGCGGATATGAAAATCTTCCAGCAATATATTTCTACAGCGGTTGAAGTGAATCAGATGAGGACGAAGATTGTTTTCACCTTTTGCCATTTGCCGTTGTTCCACGTGAACACCAGTTGATCCCATAGCATATAACTGTTTCAATGCATCTAAGTGAGCTTTCGGTCGTTTAAACCAAATACGCCAAGTATCCATAACAGGAGAAAGGATTCCTTTTCCTGAAATACCTATGTTCTCACATTCAAAGGCATAAATCAAAGGAGAATAATTATAACATTCCAATCCCTCCCAAGAAGTCATGACTGCTGGAAGATAATCATCAGGATTATCTGAGAATCTAATAATAGCTCCTTCTTCCAAATAAAGATTTACATTGCTTTTCAAATGTATAGGACCTGTTTTCCACTCTCCAGAAGGAACTATAACCCTTCCACCACCTGCCCGATGACAAGCTTCGATAGCTTTGGCAAAAGCCCGTGTATTAAACAATATACTTCCCTTCTTAGCACCATATTGAGTTATAGGAAAATCTTGATCAGGAAATATACACATACGAACAGAGTCCATTGGAAAAGGGGCTTCCACTTTTACAAACTTTAAATGTACTTTAGACACTTTTTGTGCAACAGCCTGATATGATAAAATTACAGCCCCCAAAAGAAATATAATCTTAAGCCTTATTATTATTTCATTCATATTTATTTCTAAAACTTAGACAAAAAAACTAGTACTCAACACTATACAGAATCATTGCATAACAGAAAATTATTACAAGAAAATTCTCTTTAAAATCAATTGATCTAAAATTATCCCCTCATCAAGTGCCTTTATTTCCAGACAATGATTTTCAAGTTCTGATGAAATTGGCAAGACAACTCTCCGATATGCCTGATTACGCAACACATTCTCTTTCCATTCTTCACTGCGCCCCTTTGTTTCATAATGAATAGGAGAAGTCTCCTTCCCATCCAAAGTTACAGTAAAGCGTAAATGTTCTCCTTCTACCGGATGAGAGGGTAAAAAATAAAGTTCAATACCTATTGAATCTGAGTTTATCTTCAGGAAATTAAAATTAATACCCTTACCTTTAGGTATATTTACGGCCTTTCCTTCATATCCCAATCCTTCACAAGGAATAAAACTACCAGAATTACATTCCGAAGCATTCCACATACAAACGATATCACTTCTTTCTTCTTTCATAGATTTTGAAAGTGAAACGCGTTTCACTTTTTCAAAAACAGACAAATTACGGGGTTTAAAATCCATCATATAATTCCACTTCCCATTATTCTGTATACCCACATTATAAATCTGAGTCAATGACACAATGCTATCATAAGCCGCATCACTCTTATCCCACCCCATTTCACCGTGACGTGCAAACTGAGCAAAAATCATCTTCTTATTCATCTCAGCAGCACTTTGTACAGGATATTTTACCAATTGAAAAAACGCATCCTTTCGATTATCTGGAATTTGAGAGTTTATTATTTGAACCTTATCCGAAAGTTTGTTGTAATCTTCCACACGCTGCTTAAGATAAGCCGAACTCCAGGACAAATCCTTTACCGTCTGAAAATATTCAGAATTACGATACTCTTCTACGCGGGTATTTCCCATAAACTCAGGCTTCCTAATATAAGCCAAACGATAATGTTCATTCATGACAGGACATAATGTTTTACCTATTGATTCGCCGAACTCCCTTTTTAAAAAACTTTCTAAATGAGCCCCAACTCCACCTTTTGCAACTTTTTCTATATCCCAAGCCATATCCAAGAACAATTCTATTTGATATTCTGCAGGTTTAATATCACCCACATTGAGAATCCACATTTTTTGTATTCCACGGTCATAAGCTAATTTCATTTGCTGGAAAAGCAGGTAAGGACTGAATGTACCTAACCAAAGATAATCGTGGGGACGCCCCCAGTAAGAAACATGATAATACACACCATTACCACCTTTTCTGGCACGTTCTTCAACTGTTGGGAAATGACGAATATACCCATAATTATCATCACACCACATTAAAGTCACATCTTCAGGGACTTGCAATCCTGAATTGTATATATCTAGCACTTCTTTATATGGAATAAAAACTTGCGGCACCTTTGTAATGTCCGGATTAACATATTTCTGCAATAATGTTCTTTGATCAACTAATACACGCTCCAGCACCTTACGTTGTTCTTCTACGGTTTTTGCTCCATTCATTTGTCCGTCATGTACCCCACGCATACCTATTGTATAAAGAATATCTTGTTTTGAGATCTCCTTAACACGTTCCTCCCAGAATTTATATACCTCATTGGGATTGTTTACATAATCATACTCCCCCTTTCCCCGTCTGTACCACTCCACAGCAGTACTTGAAGCCATAGGCTCACAATGAGACCCTCCAATATAAATGCCGTATTTCTCGGCCATCTCCCGGTTTCCTTCCGTAAGAAAAAAAGGCTCCGTACACTCATGCATGGCCGGCCAATAATAATTGGCACGTAAGCGAAGCATCAATTCAAAGATTCTTTCGTTAGTGCGTGGTCCGATTCTTCCAGATTTATACCAGGGCTCATAATTTAAACTGCTCCATTGCATCAAGCCCCAGTCTTCATCATTTATAAAAATTCCTCGATATTCAACGGATGGTGATTGAACCATCTCAAAATTTTCCGGAAGTTCAAAAAAATCTCTTTTTCTTGGAGTCACATCAGCCCACCACTCCCAAGGGGAAACACCTATCATACGAGAGAGCTCCATAATACCATAAGCAGTACCATGCCTGTCACTTCCTACTACTAACAATTTACTGTCTGGCAATACCTTTATCATGAAGCCCTGCTTTTTCCCTTCTAAGGAAGAAAGGTCTACTTGCAAAGATGTCATCAAAGGATTATTCTTACCCATAGTAGCCACAATGATGTTTCCTTGTGATTCTGATATTCGAACACTATCAGAAAAAACATTCCTATAATCACGTTTAAATAACTCTAATGCCTGCCATACCACATTTTTCTCGTTTGGATTACAAGCTACATTTATAGGATTTCCGGTAGATATTCTAAATTGCGCCCATAAAAATTGGGTTATGATACACATAAATAAAGTAAGAATGTATTTTTTCATCATTATTCCTCCTCAAAATATAAAATTTGATTGATACTTACACAAGTTCCTTTACTGCCATAAACCCGTTTGGTTTTGTCTGACCAAACCGGCCGAATGCCTGTAACTTCTACAGAAATAGTATATTCTCCTTTTTCCATCACAGGAGTAATAACACGGATTGCCATCTCTGGATATTTACTATAGAAATCTATTAAAGAACTGTATACGGTATCCCTTTTCTCATTTATTACATTTACCCGAGCATACCCTCCCAAAGGAGTAGACTCTCCTATGATAGCAGCTCGTGTTCCTCGAAACGAAGCCGATAATACACTTCCTTTCGCATCTGACTCCATTTTATCTTTGGTAATATGCCAGCAACTATCAGCGTAAATCTGCTTTTTCTCTATTTGTAAACTACCGCTCAACGGATTTACAGGCTTAAGCTCATTAATATCCCAGGCTTGCCAATATTCAGGTATGGATATTTTAGTGCCTTCTACCTGCAAAGGCATCCATACATACGTTGCAGCAGAGGCCTGATGAGGATACGACCAACGGTCTCCCATAAACATAGGTATAGTATCATTACCGCATTTCAGTGGGAATACAAATGTAGTTTGCGAATTGTAGGTCAGTTTGCCTTCCGGACAGAACAGTCCTTGTTTCGTCCAAGGACCTTCTATTTGGGGAGCCGTGAAATAAAAGTTGTCATTTTTTTCCCAGCTGGTCAAATTAGAGTAAAGCAAATAGTACATATTATCCTTTTTAAACATAGCAGGAGATTCACCTGATCCTTCGATATACGCAACCTCTTTTTCCACCGACTTATAATCCTCACTAAGACGATAAATTGGACCATGATGTATTAACAGGTAACCTTTTCCATCAGAATCTTGAAATGTTCCCATATCCCAACGTTTTATAGGTTTCCCATTGTAAAGCAATGGTCCTTGCAATTGGTAGTCTCCCGCTATAGTTTTACAAGTCGCAAGTCCAATATAAGGATCTTTATAACCCATGTCATCGGCATGCATCAACATAATGTATTCACCCGTTTTAGGACATTTCATAACTTTTACCCGTTCACCCACCCGATTAGGTCCTAATATTCCATCTTGTTGAACTTTCAGTACTACATTTTCGAACTTCCAGTTAACCAAATCATTTGATGAATAACAAGCAAAACCTGGAAATGCATTGCTTTTATCTGATTTCCACTCTCCGAAAAGATAATATCTTCCATTTTCTTCCACTATACAAGCTCCATGTGCATTGACTATATTATCATTATTATCATACCATGGAATACCATTAACTATTAAATTGCTCTGTGCATAAGCCATCCCTCCGCACAAGAAATACAAGAATATGAGTAAACGTTTCATTTCATTATCAGCTTAACTATTTAATAAATACCTTTCTAAATTAAAATCTAGGCATCATTTTATGAGAATATAAATTCCCTTTACCACACTTTAAGTATCCCGGTCTTCTATATAAATCAGAACCATCTTTTGCACCGTTCACCTTTTACGATTTGCATCAGTCACTTGTATCTTTTTTTTAGAATTTCAAATTCTTTTTCAGTTATTTGAATAACAGTTCCGTGACGAGGCGAAAACGCTCCTTTATCCATAGATGTAGTCCTTACTAATTCAAATTGAATAAGGTCTTTACTCCTACAAAATTGTGAGAAGCCATCTCTAAAGCAATCATACACTAAAATCCATTCGCCCCCAGCCAAAGGATAAGCACAAGAACCTTCTGAGGCTATATCATTAGGCTGCATCCGACCTTCAACCAACCTCCATTTATCTTGATCATGCAAATCTGTAAACATATATTGCCGACGTAATAGACCATCGGCCCCCCCCACGTATTAAAAAAAAGATGATATATTCCAGCTTCATCCAACACAATATCAGCATCAATAGTCGGATATGGATATTCAAAAAGCCGTTTAGGAATAATTTCTACATCTGAGAAATCAGCATTTGCATAAGTATAATAAATAGCGTCTTGAGGATATAGACCATCTTTTTCCGAATGTAATGAAAAATATATCATATATTTTTGAGCCGCAGGATCCCAAATAGTTTGTGGAGCCCATACTGCATTAACTTTCGCTGCTTCTGTTCCTGCAAATCGCTGATGAAAATCAACAGTATGATGCTCCCAATCAAGAAGATTTTGTGAACGCATCATTACTATCCCTCTATTAGACCATTTCCCTTTTGTCCAATCCATATCTGTGGCAACCATATAAAACCAACCATTAGTTCCACGCAAAATATGCGGGTCACGAACCCCCTTCATAACAGCAATAGAATCGGAAGCAATCACTGGATGTCCACCATTAAGCGGGACAAAATCAATCCCATCGCTGCTCAATGCATAACAAATTTGCCGTTTAGAAGTCTGATTTCCAGTAAAATACACAAATAAATAATATCCATCTAAATGTTTATTACAAAAAACTGATGTAGTAAACAGCATTTGCAATAAAAAAAAGTCATAACCGTTTTTCTCATTTACACATATATTAAGAATTAACACAGGATGAATATTCTATAATAATACATATCACCATTAGAAATAACAGATATTCAATATCATAGTAAGTACAATAAAGAAACAGTATACATTCATATTAATATTTTAAATTTTCGGGATAGTTTATTAACGCATAATAAGCTATCCCGATAAATCTTCAACAAAATATTAATAAAAAGAGAGACTTACCAAACACACGGTTTATTCTATAAATTCATTTTAATCATACGCTACTAATTCTATTAATCTAATAAGCTATATGATAATTTAATATTTATCATTCTGAGAAATCTCACCTTCTGTCTGGTCTATTACAGATTGTGGAATAGGACGAACTAATATATGCTCGTCCATCTTATTCTCGCGTGCTGCCAAATTATTGTGAGCTAAAGTTCTTTCTATCAATTTACCAGTACGTTTCAAATCCATCCACCGTTTATATTCACCCACAAGTTCACGTGCACGTTCATCCAGGATGAAATCAATATTCACATCAGAAGAAGCAACAACCATTTCATCCTTATGCCCAGGTATAGCCGCACGCTGGCGTACTGTAGTCAAGCGTTTCGCCGCAAGATCAGGTTCTCCAGCCTGGTAATAAGCCTCAGCCGCCATCAAATACGTGTCAGCCAGACGGAAAAGGAAGATATCCTTCGTACTGGTATAATTTGTATTATTACTCGGCCATGTAGCATTAGGATCATAAAACTTCCACACCATAGGGCACATTCCTGTACCTCCCACATTCTCAATATCTTGCTTCCAACGGTCTTTGGTTACCACAATTGCATTCGGATGTTCCGTCAAAAGTTCAGCCTTATCAGCATCTGTAAAAGTCTGGTCATATTTGGGGAAATAAACGCGGAGGTCACCCACCTTAAGACCGATAGAAGGGTCTGCCACAGTGGCATAAAATTCACTCTTGAACGTCGCATCATAACGGCTATCGATGCTCGTGTCAAACAATGAGAATAAAAATGGGGTACACATAAACTGATTCTTCTTCCAGCCATAAGTAGTATTACCTTGTTCAAACCCACTAACAACTTTTGTCCAAAGTTCAAAGCCAAACAAATTTTGCTGGCCATTTCCATTGTATTGTCCACCTAATGAGCTTGCATCATACTGAACAGAAAAAATAATTTCATTATTCTTCTCATTTCCTGTTTTAAATACATCTGCAAAAGTGGGTTGTAATTCATACGTAGTCCCATTAATAATTTCATCACACAATGCAGCAGCTTTAGAAAAATCATCAGAAGAAGCAAAATCCTTGTAGCCACGAGTCAAATAGACCAATGCCTGCAAATGTTTTACAGCTCCCTGTGTAATACGTCCATAGTCTGACTGCACCTCAGGTAATATATTATCATCTATTGTATCCAATTCATCCAAAATAAATTTATAAACTTCCTGCTCACTCTTTTGAGGGAACGATAACATCGGAGTTTCTATTTCATCTGTAACAATTGCAATTCTACCAAACTGCTCTACCAATAAATAGTAATAATAGGCACGTAGGAAACGAAGCTCAGCCACCCGCTGTTTCCTTACATTCTCCGATAAACCTACAACAGATTCAGACTTTGATATAGCAGTATTGCAAGTTTGGATTGCATAATACACATTGGAATAAAAATTACCCACAAACTCATTATCAGCCTTTAAAGAGCCATATTCATTCAACTCCCTACTATACACATCACGATTCCCATAACTTCCACTTATTAATTCACTTTCCCCACGAGTATATATGTCTACCCCAAGGCAAAACAGCCACGGTTCATTTTTCCACACAGTCCGCAATGAAGCATAAGCAGCATTAACCAAACTTTCAAAACCATCCTTTTCAACAAAATACTCTTGTGCATTTATATTACTTCGATTTTCTTCTTCCAGAAAATCAGCACAAGACGACATTCCTAATGAAAGACAAATACAAGCAGTATATAATTTTATCAGTCTCATATTTCAATCGTTTTTAATTATTAAAATTCTATTTTGGTACCAATCAGATACGTTGTATAACCGGTAACAGTACCCCAAGTATTTTGAGTAGCCCATTCCGGATCAAATCCTTTATAAGAAGAAAAAGTAAAAGGATTATTAGTGGTAAAATACAAACGAGCATTTTTTATACCAATCTTCTTTGTCCATTCTTTAGGAATATTCCAACCCAAAGTTATACTTCCGACTCGTACAAAAGAAACATCAATATAACGCATTGTATCATAATACTTCCCTTTATTACCAGGTTGTGGGAATTCATTGGACGGATTGTTTTCAGTCCAGTAATCTACATCCAACTGATTGTAATTACCTTCAAAAGTCATGAAAGACGACATAAAGGCATCCTGTACCTGCGCGCCTTGCTGAGTATAAAGATAAACAGACAAATCAAAATCCTTATAACGGAATGTACTGGTTATACTTCCAATCCATTTCGGAGAGCGTTGCCCCAATATCTGCTTGTCATCCGCATCAATGACTTTATTACCGTCTATATCACGCACCTTTACCTGACCCGGTTTCTGACCATACACAGCAGCTTGCTCAGCCTCATCAGTCTGCCATATACCATCAAATACATAATCATAATTCACATCTATTGGTTCGCCTATAAACCATTTATTGGTGACATCATCCTTCTTTCCTCCATAAAGTTCAATAAGCTCGTTATGATTTTTACTAAATGTAAAGCCTGTTTCCCAAGTAAAATCTTTAGTCTGCACATTCACCGTATTCAATTGAAGCTCAACACCCACGTTACGCACATGTCCGATGTTATCCCATATTGAAGTCCATCCACTTGTACTTGGCAACTTACGTTCCATAATCAGGTCTTTGGCATCTCGTCTGTACACATCAATCGCTCCGTTTATGCGGCTATTGAAGAAACCGAAATCCAATCCCACATTTATTTCATTGGTTTTTTCCCAAGAAAGCTCCCGATTGGCCAGCCTGTCCTTATAATAAGCCGGGACGGTAAGCCCACCGAAATCATAATTTTTCAGAGAAATACCTGATTGCGTGCCATAGATATCTACCGCATCATTACCTGTTGTACCATAACTTATACGAAGCTTCAAATTACTAAGCTGTTCAAAGCCTTTCAGAAAATCTTCTTCAGACATACGCCAAGCCAATGCAGCAGAAGGGAAGAACGCCCACTGGTTTCCTGCTGCCAAGCGGGAAGAACCATCATAACGGCCAGACAAAGTCAACAAATAACGCTCATTAAACGAATATTGCACACGACCTAAGAAAGAAGCCAATGTGCGTTTCTCAAAATCCGTAGTTGATTTCGTGGCATTACTTAACCCAGAAGCTCCTAAATTATACCACAAACTGTTGTAAGAAAACCCTTTGGCACTTTGATTCGAATATTCCCATTCCTCCATTTGGATACTCTGTACGAAACTTAAATTCAAATGATGTAATCCAAATAGTTTATCATACGTCACCTGATTATCCCACACATACGACCAATACAAAGTTTGATTATAATCAGCAGTTGTACTTTCAGCTTTACCTGTAGAATTCTTCGAATCAGGCCCTATATAAACTCCTTCTCTTTTATAAATCATCTGTGGGGCAAACTGGCTTCTTAACGTCAATCCCTCTATCGGTTTCATCTGCAGATAAATATTACCAAAGACACGGAAGCGCTTATTCTGTCGCTGCTCACCATCTTCCCCTGATTCTAAAAGAGGATTACTAACTACATCATTACGATAAACATGGTAAACCAAATTCCCCTCCTCATCATAAGGATATGCTACTCCAGGCAAACGATAGGCTGAACGCAATGCCTCATAGCTTCCTATATTCTGCACACTATGAGTAAAATATAAGCTTCCTCCAGCTTCCCAGATTTTAGAGAATTTATGGTTTACATTCAAATGCATGTTATAACGGTCAAAATTCTGATTGGGAATCGTACCCTCTTCGTGTAACTGTCCCAAGCCAATAGAAAAAGTACCGTCCGCATTACCACCTGAAGCTGTAATCGTATTACTGTACTGCTGTCCATTACAAAGAATAAGATCAACCCAATCTGTATAAGTACCATTATCTATACGTTCCCATTCTTCTGGAGTAAAAAATTCAGCATTGGAACGATCGGTACTTTTACCTTGTGCCTGAAACATTTCAGTACGGAACTTTATATACTCATCCATATTCATCATATCGGGTAAATTACTTGCTTTACGAATACCCCAATAACCATCATAATTGATACTGACTTTACCCTCTTTTCCTCGCTTTGTGGTTACAATTATTACTCCATTTGCACCACGACTTCCATAAATAGCTGTAGCCGAAGCATCCTTTAATACGTCTATTTTTTCAATATCTGCCGGGTTTATATCACTTGCATCCGAATTAGTCGGAATTCCATCTATCACCCACAAAGGAGCATTGCTATTATTTATAGAACTAAGACCACGAACTACAATATTATAACTTCCTCCAGGACGAGCTGCATTTCTTGTAATGTTCACACCCGATATTTTACCTTGCATCGCATCAATGGCATTGGTCTGTGAGGCTGCAGTTAGACTTTCCGCATCCAATGACGAGACAGAACCCGTTACATCGCTTCGCTTTACACTACCATATCCCACCACAACGACTTCATCCATCACCTCTGTATCTTCCTTCAATGTAACAGCTAATGCCCCCTGCTTAATTTGAGAGGCAGCAAATTCCTGACTTTTATAGCCAATATAACTAACAGCCAGCGTTCCACTTTCAGAAAGTTCCAATGCATAATTTCCATCAAAATCGGTTACAGTGCCATTGGTAGTTCCCTTTTCAACCACTGTAGCTCCAATAATCGGCTCCCCATTAGCATCCTTTACTGTTCCTGTTACCTTTTTTCTTTTCCCAGAAGTAACCTGCTGCTGACTTCCTTTTTTGATTACAATATTTTTTCCTTGAATTTCATACGACACATTCTGACCTTTCAAAATCTGAGCAACCGCATCCTTTAACTGGCTGGCATTAATTGAAACCGTACGGTCTGTATCCACATCACCAGCTATATATACGAAAGAATAACCACTCTTAGTTTGAAGTTCCGTCATCGCCTTCTTTACCGATACATTACTCATTTTCAATGATATACTCTGTGAGTACATGCTTAGATTAAGGCATAGCAAAGCCCCGGCCATTAACATGGCTTTTTTTCTGTAATTCATAAACTTAAATTTTAAGATTAAAAATTTCTGATAAAAAGCGTTTTAGAAGGAATGTTTTATTACTTTTGCCACATTCCTTAGAAAACATCCTAAAAACTAACAAGTTAGAAAGAACTAAGGTATTGCCGGAGGAACTTCCCCTTCTTCCGGCTTTTTTTATGTTCTTTCGCCAAATGCTAAATTAAGTATCCACATTCTGCATAATTTTAAGGTCTTAGTGTGTTTAACAAACGGTTAATATAAGGTTATTTCTTGTTCATCTTGTATATAATGTACTTTTCCAGTTTTCTCTAATGCTTCCAGAATATCTCTAATACCCTGTTCACCACGACCAAAACTTCCATAAAAACGGAAATCCCGAAGAGAATCTGTAGCAAAAGTGATATGTACATCGTAACTGCGTTCCAATATCTTTACAACTTCCGGTAATGGCGTCTCATCAAAAAATAATTTTCCTGAGGTCCATCCTAAGCTGTTTTTTACTTTTGTTAATTCCTTTTTCATGCATTTTTCCGCTTTATCCAACGTCACTTGTTCGTTCGGGAGCAAAATCATCTCTGCTTCTGCCCGCAGACGATTGCCTAATGCTACTTTTCCTTCCAACAAGGAAACTACAGCTTCTTCATCGTTCGGATAGTCGCGAAAATTAAACTTGGTACCCAACACTCTGACCGACAAAGAAGGAGTCTGTACATGAAACGGCAGTTTCTCATTACGCTCTACCTCGAAATATCCTTCTCCACTTAATTCCACCTCACGGTTGTCTACTCCAAAATCCTGCGGATAGACCAGACGAGAACCGGCATTCAGCACTACCAGTGTACCATCGGGCAAACGAAGGCGTGTCTGTGCACCGAGAGGAGCTTCTACCTCTACCTGAGTCAATGCATTTTGCAGGTTGTTTTCTCCTTGGCGGTAAGAGAAAAAGGAAATAAGTCCTACCACCAACACAGCGGCTGCATATTTATAGATTGTTTTCCAACCTATGACTTTCTTGGATTGCTTCTGAGCTGTACTTGCAGCCACCCGTTTCCGGAAGGTTTTAAAAGCGCGGTCGGCATCATAGCGCGTACGTTCTTCCTCCTGTACGGCAGAAAACCAGACTTCCTGCTGCCGCATGAAATAACGTCGGTTTTCTTCTGAACTGGCAATCCATGCGTCCAGTTCTTCACGTGCTTCCTTGCTCAGACCTTTACTCAGAAAAGCGGCAATCAGTTCGTCGATATGTGAATTTCTTTCTTCCATTTTCAGGGTTTCTATAGGTGAGACGAAATTTTCGCCTGAGCGGGTAGGCGAAAAACGCAATTTTTTTTACTTGAAAGTCGAAAAAAATAAAATCAGGATAATCAGATACCTCCCGAGTTCTGAATGAAGAGATGATAATGCACTCTTTATGTGATACTTGACTGTATTCACAGAAATATTCAGCTCTGTAGCAATTTCTTCGTATTTTTTCCCTTCGAAACGACTTTTGATAAAAACTTTCCGGCAGACTTCCGGCAAATTTCGGATGGCATGATGAATTTCTTCCTCCAGTTCATGTTCCAGCAAACTTCCCAAAGGATAATCATCAGAGAGCAAATAACGCATCTCTCCTTCTTCCGGAATAGAAGAAAAGGCCACTTCCGTACGTTCTTTCTTGGAGGACAGATAATCCATGCAGTGATTCCGCACGGCACGTACTAAGTAACTGCGCAAGGAAACTTGAATGTCGAGTGCCTCATGTATCTCCCACAGATGAAAAATCACATCACCGACCAGTGTTTCGGCCAGAAAATCATCTCCCACATATTCACGTGCTATATGACACAACAAGGCATAATGATGACGGTAGAGGTATTTATAAGCCTCTTCATTTCCTCGCTTCAGTTGTTCTATGATAATCCGTTCCGTAATTTCCATCTGTTACTGCTGCGTAATTTCAAATCATTCAAACATTTTCCGATAATAAGTGGCTTTATCTGATATTTGTTTCCATTGTTCAATCCCATTGATAGAGGAAGAATGCACGCGTTCATAAAACGCAATTTCCTCCCGAAGCGGACGGAAATCATTTTGCATCAGTGACAGGTTCAGCGCTTTTTCGATTCGGGCAAAACCATACATCAGAGAATCCTGTGCTACCTGCTGAATTTTTATCGTATAGGCAGAATCTGCCCGCAGGAAATCTCTTCGGGCGGTAAGCGTATCTCCCTTGTAATCTTCGAGTACGGCTTTCAGGTGCAACAATTCGGACGACATGGAATCGCTCATACATCCATCAATTTTACGCAATAAGTCCAATACTTCCAACAGACGCCAGCTCTGCAACAAATAACGGTATTTCAACAAATAAGTCTGCTTGTTAGGACGTAAAGCCAATGCACTGTCCAGTTTCTGACGGATGAGTGAATCATGGATGCATACTTGCGGATGCGACTTGTCAATTGGCTGATTCCAAAATAAAGAATCACTTTGCATCAAGCTGTCAGCTTCGAGTACGAGTGTATGCACAGCCTGCTGAATATCAGATGCACTATCCGATTTTTCATGCATACACGCAGAAACGATTCCAGCCAGACAACCAGCCATTAAAAAGAGTTTTGCATCCATAGTTCAAAGATTGGGTTTGCGCAAAGTTAATTTTTTTCATTTATACCAAACACAAAAATGCAAAAGAATCTAAACAAAAACAGAAATCTCCCTACGAAAAAAGTTATTCGCCAGTAACAAATTCTCTGTTTCACACTGTGGGATACAAAAACCACAGTGTGGGATATATATTTCACAGTGTGGAATACAAATTCCGCACTGTGAAACAGAGAATATAACAAGACAAAATGGAGTATTCACAGAAGCATCTGAAAACTATATCTAGTGAGATTCAGGTTATTTCTTCAGACTTCTTTTTACTACTGCAGGTACGCCGGCTGCCAGAGAATCATCGGGAATATCTTTGGTTACAACACTGCCTGCTGCAATGATACAGCGATTGCCAATGGTCACTCCCGGACATACTACCACATTTCCACCCAACCAGCAGTCCTCACCTATCGTAATGGGATAGGCGGTTTCTTTTTCTTCACGGCGCTCCACATAATCCATGGGATGCTGAGGTGTATAAAACTGACAATGGGGACCTATCAGAGTATGTTTCCCGATACGGATATAGCCTCCGTCGAGCATGATACAGTCATAGTTCATAAACACATTTTCCCCTAAAATAATGCCTGTACCGTGGTCACAATGGAAAGGCGGACAGATGGTAGTGCTTTGCGGTATACCGGGAATCAGTTCTTCTATCACCTGACGGTAGTCTTCATCGTAGATGGTCATGGAACGCAAGCGGGCACAGACTTTCTTGGCGTGTACCAGACTGGCATGTATCTCAGGGTCGGAAAAATAATAGAGCTCCTGACTGCGCATTTTTTCGTATTCTGTTTTCATAGGCTTTAACACTAAAATTACCAGATTCAAAGGTAGAGGGATTTTTGTTTATCTGCAACGAGATTTGATACTCATTAATTTTACTACATATAGGTAAAAACAAGAAAAGCCCTGAAAATGCGAATACACACACTTCAAGGCTTATACTTATATGTTGAGAATCTTTTACAAGCTATAATATCTTTAGTAAAAACAAGAAACCCTTGCAAGTTATCACTTACAAGGGTTATTCTTTTCTTCGTACCCAAACACCACATGTCCATCCTATGTCTTTCTCTTTTCACAGGCAATCTGCCACCAAGCCGAGTTTCCAGCAGCTTGACATCGTACAGCTGTCTTCTCCTGCCCTGCTCTCTTACCTGCAGGAAAGGGGGATAAATACGGCACTGGCGAAAAGAGAATGCCGTGAGGCACACTTCACCAACAACGACAAACGGTATTTCGCCATTGCTTTTCCGAACATATCGGGCAGATATGAAATCCGCAACCGATATTTCAAGGGCTGCATCGCACCGAAAGAAATATCACATATCAGACAATCGGGAGAGCAGAGAAAAGCATGTTACGTTTTGAGGGATTCATAGATTGCCTTTCCTTTCTGACACTAAAGCTTGAAAGCTGTCCGCAATCCCCCGATTTCGACAGACAGGACTACATGGTTCTGAACTCTGTTGCCAATGTTTCCAAGGCACTCTATCCGCTGGACAGCTATGAACGCATCCACTGTTTCCATGACAATGACCGTGCAGGAATGGAAGCCCTGCAGCAAATCAGAAATACGCACTGACAAATTAAAGAAGACAGCCACCACAGCAGCGACAGCCATAACAAGCGGAGTTGCTTCTCTTTTCGGAAGCGGAAAACTGAAAGAACTGGAACGTGCCAACGAAAAACTGCAAGACGAGGTTTCAAAACGGGACACCAGTATTGAAAAATTGCAGAGCCAGATACAGCAGATGCAGAAACAGCATGATACGCAAATCCACAATCTCAAGGAAATGCACAGGCAGGAACTTGACATGAAAGAAAAGGAACTGTCACAGCTCGCCAGAATCATAGACAAGGCTTTCAGGTGGTTCCCGATGTTCAGGGAAATGCTTCGCATGGAAAAGTTCTGTGCCATGCTGGGGTTCTCTAAAGAAATGACCGAAAGTCTTTTGGTCAAGAAAGAAGCCTTGAAATGCAGCGGTAAAATCTATTCGGAGCAGCACAGACGGAACTTTGACATAAAGGATGATATTTTAAGGGTGGAGAATGACCCTGACGATGAAAGCAGGCTGAGCCTGACAATAAACAGGAAGCCGATTGCCGACTGGTTCAGGGAGCAATGGCACAGGCTTAGATACGGAACAAGACTGTCGCAACAGGAAGAAAAGAAAAGTAGAGGAATTAAGATGTAACTTGATAGTTTGCGACTCTAGATTCCCGATTATCAATTAAATTGTGTATCTTGCCAATGGATTGAGGAAACTCTTTCCAAGACATGTTAGAATTAGAAGAAGCGTTATGCTGGTCGTGGTATCGGAAACCTGGGAAATTTCTTAAGACATACAAACGATGATGGCATAGTGGTTCTCACGCTATAGCGTGGGCTGCTATTGTTATATCTGTTTGTATGGGTTTTCCTAGGACCTCCGACACAGGTGAACGATTTGTGGTTCACGCTTCGTGCGTTAGGAATGACAATTAACCAATAAACATAGTTCATATGAACATTAAGCAATGCATCTATTTATTTGCCACAATCGCATTTTCACTCTCATCTTGTAGCGATGACAGCGGCATGGAAAATGATTTTGAGCCTAAGACTCATCTCTAGAAAAAAGGCAAAAATGAATATTATCTTCTTAAAAGTGAATATTGCCCTATTTGGATATCCCTCTATCTTTGCAGTTGATTATGAAAGTATTGATATGAAACAACTAATATTCATTTTTACCGTTGCATGGGGTGCTGTAGTAGGCAGCCGTGCGCAAGAGGTGCTTACTTTGGATGATTGTCTTCGTTGGGGTATTGAAAATAACCTTTCTCTCCGGGGACAGCGCAATGAGATTCAAAAAAGCAAATATGCTATTTCTGAAAACCGTGCCAAGTTATTACCGCAAATTAATGGAGTGGCTAATTTTAACGACAACTTCGATCCTCCAGTGTCCGTAACAGATGGTTCTGCTTATGACAAACCTTATAATGTAACCCAGACGCTGCAGTATAATGCCGCAGCCGGATTGCAGCTTCAAATGCCACTCTATAATCAGACGGTTTATACCGCTCTTTCCATTTCGAAGGTATTGGATGAAATCAGCCGTCTGTCTTATGAAAAAGCGCGCGAGGACTTGATGATGCAGATTGCTAAGATGTACTATCTGGGACAGGCCACGGCCGAGCAGATAACGCTGGTTAAAGCCAATATTGCGCGTCTGGAGGAATTGCGTGACATTACGGTGGCTTTCTATGACAATGGCATGGCTATGGAGGTGGATGTGAAGCGTGTCAATATAAACCTGGAAAACTTGCAGGTACAGTATGACAATGCACAGGCCATGCTGGCTCAACAGCTGAATATGCTGAAATATGTGATGGATTATCCGGCAGAGAAAGATATAACGCTGGAACCGGTGAATGCTGAAACTATTGCTCCGATTGAATTGACCGGCTTGTCAGAAAATCTGTATGAGCTTCAGTTGCTTCAGTCGAAGAGCGACTTGGCAGAACGGCAGAAAAAGATGATTTCCCATGGATACATTCCTTCACTTACATTGACGGGCAACTGGATGTATACGGCTTATACGGATAAGCTTCATCATTGGTTTCATTCCGGACCCTCCAATCATTGGTATCGTTCTTATGGTTTAGGCTTGGCACTGCGTGTCCCTATTTTTGATGGATTGGATAAGAGGTATAAAATTCGCAAGGCGAAAATTGATCTGGAGAATATTCGTTTGGCGCAAGAGAATACGCGGAAGAATCTGGAGACACAATATGTCAACGCTACGAACGATTTGATGAATAACCAACGCAATTTCAAGAAACAAAAGGATAATTATCTTTTGGCGGAGGATGTCTATGAGGTAACATCTGACCGCTATCGGGAGGGTATTGCCTCCATGACAGAGGTTTTACAGGATGAAATGCGTATGAGTGAAGCGCAGAACAACTATATCAGTGCGCATTATAACTATCGTGTAACTCACCTTTCTTTGCTGAAGTTGACTGGACGTGTAGAAAGTCTGCTGAAGTAAGTTCTCAATTATTTTATTCATAGTCAATGATCAGCTATCAATTTTAAACATATGGAAACAACAGATAAAAACAGTGCTGCAATGAGCACACATCACGAACAGGCTAAGAAATTGAGAAAATTGCGCACCCGTCAGCGTGTGGTAAGCCTGATTGGTATAGCTATTTTAGTTTGGGGGATTATTCAGGTTACTTTCTTGTTTCTGGATTATAAAAATACAGAATCCAGTAATGATGCTCAAATAGAGCAATATATCTCGCCGGTTAATCTGCGTGCTTCAGGTTATATCAAGAAAATCTATTTCACCGAACATCAGGAAGTGCACAAAGGTGATACGCTGTTGGTGCTGGATGACCGTGAATACAAGATCCGTGTGATGGAAACTGAGGCTGCCTTGAAGGATGCATTGGCCGGAGCTACTGTAATTGGTGCCACACTTCAGACGACACAAACCACAGCTTCGGTGTATGATGCTTCTATTTCTGAAATTGAAATTCGTCTGGCAAAATTGGAAAAAGACCGTCAGCGTTATGAAAATCTGGTGAAACGTAATGCTGCTACGCCCATACAGCTGGAGCAGATTGAAACTGAATATTCTGCTCTACAACGCAAACTGGAAGCTACGAAACGTCAGCGCAGTGCAGCCTTGTCCGGTGTGAATGAAGTTTCGCATCGTCGTGAAAATGTGGAAGCCGGTATTCAGCGTGCCACAGCGGCGTTGGAGATGGCCAAATTGAATCTGTCTTATACTGTAGTCGTGGCTCCGTGTGACGGTAAGCTGGGACGTCGGGCTTTAGAGGAAGGTCAATACATTACTGCCGGGCAGACCATTACATATATCTTGCCGGATACTCAGAAGTGGGTGATTGCCAATTACAAAGAGACTCAAGTGGAAAATCTGGCTATCGGTCAGGAAGTAAGGATAAAGGTGGATGCAGTAAGTAATAAAGAGTTTACGGGTAAGATTACTGCTATTTCCGGTGCAACTGGAGCCAAGTATTCTTTAGTTCCTACTGATAATTCTGCCGGTAATTTTGTAAAAATTCAACAGCGTATTCCGGTTCGCATTGATTTTATCAATCTTTCTGAAGAAGACAATGATCGCCTGGCTGCAGGTATGATGGTGGTTGTGAAAGCTAAAATCTGATGTTATGCCCTCTTATCCAAGAAATTATCCGTTCTACAATTGGGTGCCCAAGTGGTTGGGCATTCTGATATTGGTGTTGATGTTCATCCCCATTCTTACTGTGGGTGGTGTGTATTCTGTGAACAGTACTGAGATGATGAGCGGGCTGGGTATCATCTCAGAACATATCACTTTTACCAATTTTGCCACCTCCATCGGGATGGCTGCTTTTTGTCCGTTTTTATATCGGCTGGTGGTGATTCGAAGAGAAAAAATGATGTGTCTGGCCGGTTTTTCCATGATGTATGTGCTCAGCTATATTTGTGCCGAAACCGACAGTATCTTTTTGTTGGCTCTCTGTAGTGTGTTGATGGGTTTCCTTCGCATGGTACTGATGATGGTCAACCTGTTCACCTTAATCCTTTATGCAGGGCGCATTGAGGCCTATTTGAAAATTAAGCCGGGGCTGGAGCCGGCAGACGGTGAGGGCTGGGATAAGCTTGATATTGAACGAAGCATAGCGCAGCCTGGCATTTATCTGTTCTTTATGATATTAGGACAGCTGGGAACATCGCTGACTGCCTGGCTGGCTTATGAATATGAATGGCAGTATGTGTATTACTATATGATGGGGATGCTGTTGGTATGTATCCTGGTTATTTTCGTAACCATGCCATACCATCGCTTCCAAAACAAGCGTTTCCCCATTAATTTCCGTCAGTTTGGCAATGCTACCTTGTTCTGCATTCCGCTGGTGTGTTTTACATATGTCATGGTGTATGGAAAGGTGCTGGACTGGTGGGATGATCCTACTATCCGCATGGCTGCGATTACTACAGTTCTTACGGGTGCTTTATTCTTTTATATGGAATCCACACACCGCAGTCCGTATTATCAGGTGGGCGTGCTGAAGTTGCGCACCATTCGTATGGGAGTATTGTTCTATTTTTTGCTAATGTTTCTCAATTCCAGCGCCATGTTTGTCAATGTGTTTGCCGGCATTGGCATGAAACTGGATAACTGGCAGAATGCTTCGCTGGGCAACTGGACCATGTTGGGCTATTTCATCGGGGGGATGATTACCATCTTTCTCAGCATGAAGAAGGTGCATTTCAAATATATCTTTGCAGGCGGATTTGTCATGTTGGGCTTGGCTGCTCTTTTTATGTATTTTGAGGTGCAGACGGATGGTCTGTATGAACGGATGAAATATCCGGTTATTATCCGTTCCACAGGCATGATGATGCTCTATTCGCTCATTCCCACTTATGCCACTCAGCGGATGCCTTATAAATTTCTGTCATCATGGATTTGTACCATGATTACCATCCGTATGGTCATTGCTCCCAGTTTGGGCGCGGCAGTATATACCAATGCCCTGCAGGAGCGTCAGCAGAACTATGTTACCCGTTATGCACAAGATATTGATTTGCTACATCCTGACGCTTCCGCTTCTTTTATGAGTACCGTACGTGGCATGAGTTATCAGGGAAAAAGTAAGGCTGAAGCAGTGAACATGGCAGCCATGTCCGTCAAGGGACGTGTTCAGATACAGGCCACTTTGGTTGCAGTCAAGGAAATGGCAGGCTGGACACTCTATGCCTGTCTGGCATGTGCAATATTTGTGCTGGTTGTGCCTTATTCTAAGAGAAAATTAGTATCTTAGTCGCTTGAAAGTGCCTAATGCACACGGACAAGCATGTATGAAGACAGTTCAAGAACGTATTACATTATTAGGAAAGGCTTTGTTTAGGCGAGATGACATATGCAGTTCGGAAGGAAGTATTTCCTCCTTCCCAATTCTCTTTCACACCCCATTTTTGGTCAGTGGGGTGGGAATAGTGATTTGTATGCAAGGTTTTTTTACTTTTGCCCTGAATCGTTGTGTGATGCGAGCATCTGCCGGAGAAACCTTGTTTATTCCTGATGGAGCGGAGTTTCGGGTTATGGAAGAGTCTTCTGATTTGGATGTGCATTTCCTGCTGTATCAGGTTGAACCTATCCGTGATATTTTAGGGAATCAGGTCGTATCTATGTACCTTTATTCTCAGTTAGTGCCCAAACCTTGTTATGTTTGGCAGACTGGCGAAGAGGATGAGTTACTCCGTTATATGATGCAGCTTGATGCTACCCTTCTTCAAAATGATACTTTCCGTCAGTATGAGCAGAAACTGTTGCTGCTGGCACTGACCCATCGGCTCTGTTCGCTCTATAATCGTAAGTTGATGAACAATCAGAATGCGATGGGACATCGTAATGAGGTGTTCTTAAAGCTTATTTCGCTGATTGAACAGTATTATATGCAGGAACGTGGAGTGGAGTTTTATGCCGATAAATTATGTCTCTCACCTAAATACCTTTCTGTCATATGCAAATCAATATGCGGATATACAGTAAAGGATTTGGTGTCTAAGTCCATTATACGGAAGAGTATTTCTCTTTTAAAAAATACACAGAAAAACATACAAGAAATTGCAGATATGTTCAATTTTCCTAATGCCTCTTTTTTTGGAACTTTCTTCAAAAAGCAAATGGGCATGTCTCCTGGACAATATCGCAAGAACATCGCTTTTTAATTCGCCTTCATTATGGCTAAGATCTGTATAAAAAAAGCAACTACTAAGTGCGAAATGGATGATTTCGTACGACTTCACCGCAAGTTATATGAGACAGCCTCTTTCTATATTAACTAACAACACGATCACAACTAAAACATAAAACTAAAAATTTTCTTTTGAGAAGTCTTAAATCGTTCAATTTCCAAAGAGAGCGATTTCTTTAATTGAACAGCCATAAAGCCCAGAAAAGGCAGATTTGTTTCTTCTTCCTGTGATTGACGTAAGGCAGAAATATACTCTTCCCTATCTTCCTTAAATATCTTAGTCGGAAAAAGGTTGTAGCAGAACTGAATATAATTCATCAGTAGGCGGGCGGTTCTTCCGTTGCCATCGACCCACGGATGAATGGTCACTAAGTTAAGATGGGCATTGAAACTTAGTTCGTATTGTTCCCGAAATGCTCCCACTGCCTTCTGTTTTTCCTGTAATAAAGCGCAAAGTTCCTCTACTTTGGCAGGGACTTTCTGATAACTCATATAAGAACGTCCATCAATACCAGCCGTCACGCCACACAAGCGAAATTCACCTTTGGAAGAATCAAAAGAGCCACCCATAACGTTATAAATACTGCCTGTCGTACGCATCAATGTCGAATTCAACTTTTGCAAGAATGCTGAATTAATTGGTTTCTTACTTTTGGCTTCCTCTTTGGCAAGCTCATATGCCTTCTTTAAGTCCTCATTCATCAAATGATACACCAAAGGTTTCCCTTTAGCTGTCAATCCCTCATCGAAAAGCATTTGTGCCTCCGCTTCGGTGAGTGTAGAACCCTCAATTGCTGTAGAATGGGTAATAAGAGAATAGAGGTAGTACTTTTCATAGTCCACCGCTTCACTAATACCAAGTTGCTGAAACTTTTGGTATAACCGTTCAATCTCTTGCCAAACACCTTGTTCCATTGACTTTTATTTAATTGGATTTATCTCTTTTCAAAGGTAGTGTATTTGTATTGCGTAGCCAAAGAAAATAATGACTTACTACTATATTTTTGCGCCTGTGGGGAAAATGTGGGGAAAAATCAGGCAAACAAAAAGGCTAAGCGATTGACAATTAATCACTTAGCCTTTCATTCAGTACCCAGACCCGGTACAAGCCATAGAAATCATAGGAAAATAAAAGAATTTATCTTCCTTATTATCAACTATTTGAATATTTCCTATTTTCTCTATTTTTGCCATATTTTGCCCATTTTCCGTTATTCAGTACACTTTTAGTACACTTTGAAATATCATTTTCTTTTGTACCTTTGCAATATTGGAAAACAAAAGAAAATCAACTATTTAGCGTAATCACCCGGTTATGGTACCTAAATCGGGATAAAACCTCTAAACAATGGCAAAGTTAGAAAATAAAACGAAAGAAA
>OGGW01001013.1_pt1 | contig 23727 bp, 18 predicted proteins | sample 1571291 | NCBI WGS metagenome assembly OGGW01 (sample SAMEA2582028, study PRJEB24529) | metagenome | biome: Human gut stool | place: China | collected 2011 | reverse complement strand
TCGACTCCGGCTGGCTGTCTGCCGACCATCAGGTTGGTCAGACCGGCAAGACCGTGCATCCCAAGGTGTACGTTGCTCTGGGTATCTCCGGCGCCATCCAGCACAAGGCTGGCATGCAGGATTCCGAGTGCATCATCGCCGTCAACAAGAACGACACCGCTCCCATCTTCGAGATCGCTGACTACGGCATCTGCGGCGACCTGTTCAAGGTCACTCCTATGCTGATCGAGGCTATCAAGGCTGCCAAGGCCGCGAAGTAAGAGCTTCCTAAACGCAAAAGCCTCCGCCAAACGGCGGAGGTTTTTTTATGTGCTGCCCTCTTGATTTATAATGTAAGCGGTTACATAAAACGCAGCTGAAAAGGACTTTTACATGGCGGATGCCTCTAATATTTTTCGCCAGTATTCGCAGTCATTTGTGTATGTGCCAAAAGCAAAAGCCGTGCGGTCGCAAGCCGCATTGTCCATTTTGTACAAAGCACACAGGGTTCTTTTTGCATCAGATGTAGAAAAAGTACATTCTTCATTGACGCATTTGGAAATATGTGGTATTGTTGTCAATGTAAACGGTTGCACATATGTGTTCATTGTTTACACTGCCATAAGTTGGAGTGTTTGCGCAGCGTCTGACCGGATGCCGCCTGTCCATGCTAAACTGCGAACCGCCTACATAGAAATGGATTGCGGGCCCGGATAGAAGTCAGGACAACTGGTGCTATAAGTTGGTCCGCAGCTTGTTTCCCGCAAAGAGGAACTGTCCAAGTTTCCCGCAAAGCCGTGTTTTCTCTTCCGCAGTGCGGAATGGAAATAAATAATGGATGAGAAGGAGAAACGATTTATGAAGAAATCCACTAAGCGCCTGTTCGCCGCTCTGCTGGCTGCCACCAGCCTGCTGGCCCTCACCGCCTGCGGCGGCGGCAAGACCGAGGCTCCCAAGACTGACGATCCCAAGACCGAGCAGCCCGCCGAATCCTCCGGCAGCAAGGAACTCTCCGTTTACACCGCATTCCCCGAAAGCGAAGTCATCTACTATTTCAACAAGTTTGAGCAGGAAACCGGCATCAAGATCAACTATGTCCGCCTCTCCGCCGGTGAGATGCTGACCCGTGTGGAAGCTGAGAAGGACAATCCTCAGGCAACGCTGATGTTCGGCGGCTCTACGGATAACTACATCGCCGCCGTGGATAAGGGCCTGCTGGAAGCCTATCAGTCTCCCAATCTGGACAAGACACCCTCTACTTATCTGGATCCCACCGGTACCTGGAACCCCATCTATGTGGGTTGCATCGCCTTCGCCTGCAACGCCGACTGGTTTGCCGAAAAGGGTCTGGAATATCCCACCAGCTGGGAAGACCTGCTGAAGCCCGAGTTTAAGGGTGAGATCATCATGGCCCACCCCGCCACCTCCGGCACCGCCTACACCGTTCTGGCCACGCTGGTTCAGCTCAAGGGCGACGATCAGGTCTGGGACTATCTGGAAAAGCTGAACACCAACATGAGTCAGTACACCAAGTCCGGCTCCGCCGCTCCCAATGCCGTGGCCATCGGTGAGGCCGCCATCGCCCTCACCTTCTCTCACGACGCCCTGCAGCTGACTCCCGAGGGCTATCACATTGAGCTGAGCTTCCCCACCGACGGCACCGGTTATGAGGTGGGCGCCATGGCCCTCATCAAGGGCGGCAAGGCCGACGAGCAGGAGAACGCCAAGAAGTTCATCGACTGGATGACCTCCGAGGCCGGTCAGGGCTGCTACGCCGAAAACGACTCCTTCCGCGTTCCCACCAACACCGCCGCTCCTGTGGCCGACGGTCTGGTGACGCTGGATGAGGTTCCCGTGATTGATTATGACGCCGTTTGGGCTGCCAGCGTCAAGAGCGAGTACTGCGAGCAGTTCGAGAATAAGATCGCCACCAAGCCCGAGGGCTGATCCCAATAGATTTCTGATTGATTTCCCGCAAACGGGCCTCCTCCCCCAAGGGGAGGGGGCCCGCATACCAAGACAGAGAAGGCGGAACTCCCTTGCGCAGCTTTCCCGCCGCTTTTGACACTCTCACTCAGGAGGAACGCTCATGGCAAATGCCACTACCCGCGCAAAGCGCCTCAATGAAACGAAGATGATCCTGCGCCAGCCCCTGCTGCTGATTGCCATCATCCTCTCGTTCGCGCTGTTGCTGCTGTTCGTCATCTATCCTCTGGCCAAAACGCTGATCTACAGCCTTACGGATGAGACCGGTGCCTTCTCTCTGGCCAATCTCATCACCATCCTGCAAACGCCCCGGTACGGCAAGGTCTTCGGCCGCACCATGGCGCTGGGCCTGATTGTGGCCGTCATCGCCACCTTCATCGGCTATGTCTTTGCCTATACCGTCACCCGGGTCAACGTACCGGCCAAGGGCTTTTTCAAGACCATGGCCACGCTGCCCATCCTCTCCCCGCCCTTCGTGCTGTCCCTGTCCATTATCTTCCTCTTCGGCAAGCAGGGTCTGATTTCCAAGAACCTGCTTGGCATCACCGGCAGCAGCGTATACGGCCTCAAGAGCCTGATTGTGGTTCAGGTGATGAGCTTCTTCCCCATCGCCTACCTGACCCTCTCCGGCATTCTGGCCTCCATCGACGCCTCTGTAGAGGATGCCGCCTGCAACATGGGCGCAGGCCGCTGGAAAACCTTCTGGACGGTTACCTTCCCCCTGTCCCTCCCCGGCATCATCTCCGGCGCGCTGCTGGTGTTCATCCAGTCTCTGGAGGACTTCTCCAACCCGGCTACCATCGGCGGCGACTACACCACCCTCTCCATTGAGGTCTACAACATTATCACCGGCAGCTATGATATGCGAAAGGGCTCCGTGCTGGCGCTGCTGCTGCTTCTGCCCGCAGTCATCGCGTATCTTCTCAATAAATACTGGGTCAACAAAAAGAGCTTTGTCACAGTCACCGGCAAGCCCACCCAGGCCCGGAAGCTCATTGAGGAACCCCACATCAAGTGGCCCCTGTTTGCTTTCTGCCTAATCGTTTCCGCCATCATCATTCTGTTCTACGGCACGGTGATTTTTGCCTCCTTTGTCCGCACCTGGGGCGTGGACTTCTCCCTGACGCTGGATCAGTACCGCAAGGCGCTCCAGTACGGCTGGGACAGCCTGAAAAACTCCATGACGCTGGGCCTGATCTCCGCCGTGATCGGCGGCCTGCTGGGCATGGTCATCGCCTATATCACCGCCAAGCGGAACTACTACGGCAAGCGTTTTATCGAGGTCGCCTCCGTCCTGATGTTCGCTGTTCCCGGCACCGTGCTGGGCATCAGCTACATCCTGGGCTTCAACTCCAAGCCGCTGGCCCTCACTGGCACTGGATTGATTCTGGTGATCGTGTTCACCTTCCGGAACATGCCGGTAGCCATCGAGTCCGGCACCACCACCCTGCTGCAGATCGACAATTCCATTGAAGAGGCCTCTACCATTCTGGGCGCCGACACCGGCTATTCCTTCCGCCGCATTACGCTGCCCATGCTGAAAAACGCCTTCTTCTCCGGCATTGTCTACTCCTTCACCAAGGCCATCACTGCCGTCAGCGCGGTCATTTTCCTGGTCTCTCCCCGGTGGAAGCTGGTCACCAGCAACATCTACTCCCTGTTTGACCTGGCGAAATACGGGCAGGCAGCTGCCTTTGTCACGATGATGGTAGGCATTCTGCTGGTGTTTATCGGCCTGTTCAACACCGTCATCAACCTTCTGCTGGCGCCCCGTTCCAAGGTGCCTCAGGCTAAATCGAAAACGGAGGAATCAAAATGAGCCAAGAGAAGAACGAGAAGCTGGGCTTCAGCAAGAAGAGTTCCGGCGTAGTCCTGAAGGACGTGACCAAAATTTTCCAGCAGCCCGATACCGGCAAGGACTTCGTGGCTGTGGACCATATCAACCTTGAGATCAAGGACGGCGAGATGGTGACGCTGCTGGGCCCCTCCGGCTGCGGCAAGACCACCACCCTGCGGATGATCTCCGGTTTTGAGTATCCCACCAGCGGCAACGTGTTCATCGGAGACCGGGACGTAGCCAAGATCCCCCCCAACAAGCGGGGCATCTCCATGGTGTTCCAGTCCTACGCCCTGTTCCCCCACCTGAACATCTGGGAGAACATCGCCTACGGTCTGCGTGTGGCCAAGATCCCTCAGGATGAGATCATCCGCCGCACCAATGACGTAGTGGAGCTGATGCAGCTCAAAGGCATGGAGAAGCGGTTCCCCAACCAGCTCTCCGGCGGCCAGCAGCAGCGTGTGGCGTTGGCCCGCGCCGTGGTCATCGAGCCTTCCGTGCTGCTGTTTGACGAACCCCTGTCCAACCTGGACGCCAAGCTCCGCGAGAGCATGCGGGATGAGCTCCGCGCCCTCCAGCAGCGGCTGGGGATCACCTCTCTGTACGTCACCCATGACCAGTCCGAGGCCATGGCCATCTCCGACAAGGTGGTCATCATGAAGGACGGCGTTATCTGCCAGCAGGGCACTCCTCAGGAGATCTACGAGCAGCCCGCCAGCCGCTTTGTGGCAAACTTCATCGGCAAGGCCAACTTCATCGACGGCATCTTCAAGGGCCGTGACGGCGAGGCCGCGCTGGTGGAGATTGGTGGAAAGACCTTCTCCATCCCCGCCCCCGGCAAGATGGAGGGTGTGGAAGTGGGCGGTGCCTGCTGCCTGACGGTCCGCCCCGAATCCTTCCTGCTTACCAAGGATGCCGGTGCTCTCCCCGGTACCGTTTCCCGTGCCACCTATTACGGCGCCAAGATCGAGTACGAGGTCATGCTGGGTGATCAGCCCATCATTGTGGAGGTCTACAATCCCCAGCTGACGGAGCGTTTCAGCGTGGGCGATACCGTCACCATGAGCCTGATCGAGGGCTGCGTCCGGGTCCTGAAGTGATCCGATCGACAACAACGCAAGCATCATAATGATAAAAAGGACACTGGCTTGCATAACAAGCCAGTGTCCTTTTTGCTGTTATTTGCGATTTTCGTCGCGTTTTACAGCTTTTCCATGTGTTTTCCGGTGCCGCTTTGCTCCACCGGCAGTCCAGTCAGGCAGCGGCGCAGCATATCGTAGGCGTGGTTGGCAGCCAGATCCTGAATGCGATCCCGGCGGCGCTTGCCCAACTCCAGCTTCCGGCACCACGTCCCATCGGGGGACGCCAGACCCACATACACCAGTCCCACCGGGTTGTTGCGCTCGTCCGGGTCCGGACCGGCCACGCCGGTGACGGACAGGCCAATGTCAGCTCCGGTGATCCGCCGGGCATTTTCCGCCATGGATCGGGCACATTCCTCCGACACGGCGCCGTATTGGTCCAAAAGCGTCTGGGGCACCCCCAGCACCTCCGCCTTTACGCTGGTCCAGTAGCTCACCACGCCGCCCCGATACACACTGGAGGCCCCGGACAGGGCCGTGATCCGGGCGGCTATCTGGCCGCCGGTGCAGCTTTCCGCCGTAGCGAAGGTCCAGCCCTTTTCCTTCAGGTGTGTCATGCAGACGGTTTCCAGATTAGGGATATCCACGCCGTACACCACGTCTCCCAAATAATCCGTCACCTCTTTTACCACCGGGACCAGCATGGCCTCCGCCGCCGCTGTGCAGTCCGCCTTGGCGGTAGCGCGGAGCCGGACCTCGCTGGGCTTGGCGTAGGTGGCGAGGGATGGATTTTCCATCCGGGATATCCGCTCCCGCATCAGATCCTCCATAGGGCTTTCCCCAAGGCCGAAGGTCATAATGTCATGGGACACAATGACCTCCTTGGAAAGTCCCCGCAGATAGGGGACCGCCCAGTTTTGCAGCATGGTCCGCATTTCAAAGGGCGGACCGGGCAGCATCAGCACGTGCCCCCCCTCCGCTTCAAAGGCGCAGCCGGGAGCGGTGCCCACCGGATTGTCGAAGATCACGCAATCGGCGGGAAACTCCGCCTGCTGGCGGTTATTTTCCGGCATGACTAGGTGGACGTTCCGGGCAAAATAAGTCCGAATATGCTCCAGCACATCCTCCCGCAGGACCAGCGGCTTGCCGAAGGTCTCGCAGACGGTCTGCTTGGTAAGATCGTCATAGGTGGGGCCAAGGCCGCCGGTGGTAAGGATGACGTCCGCCCGCTTCCGGGCGATCTTCAGCGCCTCCCGCAGCCGTTCCGGGTTGTCCCCTACCACGGTATGCCAGAACACATTGACGCCAACAGCAGACAGCGCCTGGGAGATCTCGCTGGCGTTGGTGTTGGTGATATTTCCAAGAAGCAGTTCCGTACCGACGGCAATGATCTCAGCGGTATGTGACATAACAGATGCCTTCTTTCCGATCCGGTCAGGGCTTTACCCGAACCCAGGTCTCGCCCTCCAGGGCCTTGGCCACCAGGCCGTCAATATCCAGAACGGACTCGGCCTGCACCACGTCCTCCAGCACCGGCCGGGTGGCGGGGTGGCGGGGGGTAAAGACTGTGCAGCAGTCCTCATAGGGCAGAATGGAGGTCTCGTAGGTGCCGATCTCCCTGGCCATGCGGATGATCTCCACCTTGTCGGTGCCGATGAGGGGCCGCAGAACGGGCATTTTCGTCACGTCCTCCGTGACACCCAGGGCCTTGATGGTCTGGCTGGCCACCTGACCCAGAGATTCGCCGGTAACCAGCGCAGAGGCGTGGGACTTCCGGGCCACGGCCTCTGCCAGCCGCATCATAAACCGGCGCATGATGAGGGTAAAGTATTCCTCGGGGCACTGGCGGCGGATCTCCTCTTGGATCTCCGTGAAGGGAATGATGTGGACGATCATCCGGCCGCAGTACACCGTTAGCAGCCGGGCCAGCTCCAGCACCTTGTCCAGCGCCTGCTGGGAGGTATACGGGGGAGAAACAAAGTGCACCATTTCCAGCTCCACGCCCCGGCGGGCAATCATATAGGAGGAAACGGGGCTGTCCAGACCGCCGGAGAGCAGGCTCACCGCCCGGCCGCCCATGCCGATGGGCAGGCCGCCGGCGCCGGGGACAGAGGGCGTGTGGATATAGGCGTACTTCTCCCGGATCTCCACATAAACCGTCAGGTCGGGATGATGCATATCCGCTTTCACATTGAAGAACTGTCCCAGCTCGCCGCCTACATACTGGGAGATCTGGATGGAGTTCATGGGGAACTGCTTGTCTGCCCGGCGGCTCTCCACCTTGAAGGTTCTGGCCTTGGCAAATTCATCCGCCAGATAGGTCTTGGCGGTCTCCACAATGGCGTCCATCTCCTTGGCGCAAGGGACGGCGCGGGCCACCGTCACGATGCCGAACACCTGACGGGCAGCCTTGAAGGCGGCCTCCATGTCGCAGTCCTCGGTCTGAGGCTCCACATAGATAGTGCTCTGGCGAATGTAGATCTGGAAGCTGCCGCAGGGCTTCATCCGGCGGCGGACATTGCTCACCAGCTTATCCTCAAAGCTGCGGCGGTTCAGGCCCTTCAGCACCACCTCGCCCAGCTTTAAAAGCAGGATCTCGTTGTTGTTCATAATCAATCCTCCGTAAGAGTTCATAAAGCGCATATAGGATACCACATTTTTTTGTCCAGCGAAAGAGGTGGTTACGGTTTTTCCCTGTTTTTTAGGCGGAATTTCTGCCGGTTTTCTCCTCAGATTTGACGAAAGGGCCGTTGTCTGCTACAATAAGTGGGAGTTTTTCCCAAAACCGTTTGATAAAGTCCAAAAACGGATACCCTTTCCATAAGGAGGCAGATAGATGAAACGAACGATTTTGAAAAAGCTGACCGCCTGCCTGTGCCTGTGCGCGGTGCTGAGCGGGGCGCTTACCGTTCCCGCCGGGGCGGCTTCCTTTCAGGATGTGCCGTCCAACCACTGGGCGGCAACCACCATCGACCGCTGCGCGGCTCAGGGATGGTTTCAGGGCAAGACCGCCGATACCTTCGGCGTGGGCCAGCCCATGACCCGGGCGGGCTTCGCCGTGGCTCTCAGCCGTTTTTTCGGCTGGCAGAGCGGTGAGACCTACTACCGAATCTTTTCGGATGTGCCCCAGGGCGTCTGGTATGAGCCGGCCCTCCGGGCCTGCTATGAGCACGGGGCAGTCACCCGTCAGACCGGTGATTTCCGTCCCGGCGATCCCATCACCCGGGAGGAATTGGCAGTCATGCTGATCCGGGCCTTGGGCTACGGGCCCATCGCCGGTCTTGCGGAAGATGATCCGCTTCCCTTCCGGGACGTGACCACCAACAAGGGGCATATCGCTATGGCCTACGAGCTGGGTCTGGTCAGCGGTATGGGGAATGATCTGTTCGTGCCGGATCGGTACGCCACCCGGGAACAGGCTGCTGTCATGCTCAGCCGCCTGTATGACAAGCTGCACCCTGCTCAGACCGCAAATGAGGCCATGGTCCTTCTCCGCTCCGGCGAGGAAGCGGAGGACCTTTCCGGATATCAGACCGTCATACTCATGGCAGGAACGCTGACCGGCGGTCAGAACCCCCGGCTGGCTTTGAGTGTCAGCAATACGCAGAAACAGGTCATGGAAACAGCAACCGCCTCCGGCCAGACGGTCCTGCTGGGTATTTCCGGTCAGTCCAGCGTTCTGAAGAGCACCGCCGCCGCAGCCACGGCAGTTGCCGAAGCATTGACCGACAGCAGCTATGACGGCGTTTATCTGAACATCACCCCGTCTGCCGAAAATGGCAACGCCCCGGCTGCCTTTGTACAGGCGCTCCGGGCCGCTGTGCCGGAGAAAAAGCTGTATGTGGCGGCAAGTGCTCCGTCCCGTGGGGAAGCAGTTCCGGACTATCAGGCCCTCGGAAAGGCCGCAGACCGGATCGTGCTGCAGGTGTCCGGACATGAGGACACGGACGGCGCTGTTCCCGTATATGCCATGGAGCCTTTGGAGACCGTCTACTACGCGCTCAGCGCTCTGAATGACCAGATCCCCGGTGAGAAGCTCGCCCTGCTTTTGACGGCGGAGGGCTGCGGCCGGAAGGGTACCGGAAAACCCACCGCCTTCAGCGGGGACACTGTGGCCGCACTGGAAGCCCAAGGCCGCACCTACTATTCTGACCGCTACGCCTGCGCCTATCTGGAGACAAAGGATACGGTGGTCTGGTATCTCAACGAAAAGGCTCTGGAGACCCGTCAACAGTTGCTGCGCTGCTTCGGCGTATCCTCCTGCTGTCTCTCCACCCCCAACGGTACTTTGCACGCCCAAGAAAGCTGAGCTTTCAAATCCGGACAGAAAAAACCGCCTTGCTTTTCAGCAAGGCGGTTTTCTTTTATTCAATTACAGGTACTTTCGCATACCGTCGGTAGCAGTTTCCACGTCGCCGCTGATGGTGACGGTGAACTTGATGTTGTTCCGCTCGCCGAATACATCCAGCCAGTTGAGGAACTTCTCGGTCTCCGCATCCACATCGGCGCCCACGGTCTTGCACAGGTTGTCGATGAACACCTGAGAAATGTCATAGTTGCCGGCATACAGACCGCTGATGAAGCCACGGAATACCTCATAGCTGTGCAGATCGTATTCCTGCGCGTCGATCAGGCGGATGTTGTAGTGAATATTGTAGGACATATCACGCTTCGGCTCAATGCAGACCACATTGCCGGCCTCATCCTTCGCGGCAGCGTTGATGAGTTCGATGAGCTGCTTGGTTTTGCCGGAACCCTTGACGCCCATAATCAGTCTAACCATAATAGATCACTCCTGTCATAGTTCGTCTCCGTAATAAACGGGACCTTTCGTAGTCATAGCATACCATAAAGAACAGGAAAAGACAATCCCAAAAAGTAATTTCAAAATTTGTTTATAAACACGGCAGAGCATAGGTTGCTCTGCCGTGTTTTTCCGCTTATTTCTTTTTCTCAGCGCTTTTCCGTCAGCTTGGCTTCCAGCTCCGCCTTACGATCCTCGTAGCCGGGCTTGCCGAGGAGGGCAAACATATTCTTCTTATACGCCTCCACGCCGGGCTGGTCGAAGGGATTCACATCCAGCAGATAGCCGGACAAGCCGCAGGCATACTCAAAGAAGTAGATGAGCCGGCCCAGCTCACGGGGGCCCTTACCGCCCACATTCACAATGACGTTGGGTACGCCGCCCTGACTGTGGGCCAAGAGCGTTCCCTCCGTGGCCCGGTCCCGGATGTGGTCCATAGACGCACCCGCAAGGAAGTTCAGCCCGTCGCCGTCCGTCTCGTCCCGAGGAACGGCCAGCTGCCGGTCGGAGGCACCCAGCCGTACGATCGTCTCAAAGAGGATGCGGCGGCCCTCCTGAATATACTGCCCCATGGAGTGCAGGTCTGCGGTAAACTCCACACTGGCGGGGAACAGGCCCTTGCCGTCCTTTCCCTCGCTCTCGCCGTAGAGCTGCTTCCACCACTCCGTCATAAATCGGAAGGCCGGATCGTAGCAGCCCAGAATTTCAATGGCGTACCCGGCCCGGTACAGCTCATACCGCAGAGCGGCATACTGCCATGCGGGACTATCGTAGGAGCCGTCGGCACAGACGTTCATCATCTCAGCCGCGCCCTCCATCAGGGCCCCCACATCCACACCGGTAATGGCGATGGGCAGCAGACCCACGGCGGTAAGGACGGAATAGCGGCCGCCGATGTCATCCGGCACCACAAAGGTCTCCCAGCCCTCGGCGTCCGCCAGAGATTTCAGCGCACCCCGGGCCTTATCGGTGGTGGCGTAGATGCGCTTGCCGGCTTCCTCCTTGCCGTATTTCTCCTCCAGCAGCTCCCGGAAGAAACGGAATGCCACGGCAGGCTCCGTGGTGGTACCGGATTTGGAGATGATATTCACGGAGAAATCCACATCCCGCACCAGATCCAGTACCTCGCTCAGTGCGTCGCCGGAGAGACCGTTGCCCACAAAGTACACGTTGGGCGTCTCTTTCTTTTTCAGGTTATAATTGGGAGAACACAGGCAGTCGATCACGCCGCGGGCTCCCAGATAGCTGCCGCCGATGCCGATGACCACCAACGCCTGAGAATCGCTTTGGATCTTCTTAGCGGCAACCTGAATTCGAGCAAATTCCTCCCGGTCATACGCCTGGGGCAGATGCACCCATCCGGTGAATTCTCCGCCCAGACCGGTGCCGGTCTGGAGTTCTTCATGGGCTTTTTTCAAACGGGGCAGCAGTGCCTCCTCGTAAGGCTTCGGTAAAAATGTATGCAGATCAAACAACTGAACATCCAGCATGTGATTCACCCTCATGTATCAAATTTCAGCCAGAGGGCACATTTTCCCTCTGTTTGTCCAGTATAGCATTTTTCCCCGGGTACGGCAAGAGAAAAAGGGCGGTGTGAGATCCGTTCACTCAACCAGACAGGCGATCCGCAGCACCCGTGGCAGCATTTGGCGGAAGGTGATCCGTGGAACTTCTTCTCCCGCCAGTAGGGGCAGCTCCGCTAGAACCTCTCCCCCGGAGGTGACGGTCAGCGTCCCCAGCCGATCCCCCACCGCCACTGGGGCCTGTACGGAGGATTCCAGCGTCACGGACTGGCTCAACTCCCCTGTCTTGGCCTTTTCCAGCAGCAGCTGGTTTTCCTCGCCCAAAACCGGCTGAACCGTGGCCTGCGTCCCCAGCGTCACCGGCACTGGCGGCAGCGGTTCGTCGGGGATAACGGTTTTCAGGGCGTAGGAGGCAAAGCCGTAATTCAACAGCGTCTGCGCGTCCGCAAACCGCTCCGGAGAGGTCTTTCCCTTGAGAATGACGGCAATCAGTTCCATGCCGTCCCGCTCCGCCGTGGCGGAGATACAGTACCCGGCAGCGTTGGTGGAGCCGGTTTTCAGTCCGGTAGTGCCGTCATAGAACCGCACTAACTTGTTGGTATTGACCAGTGAGGATGCCCCATCTCGAAGGGTGTCCATCCAGACCGTTGTGTATCTTCGGATATCCGGATGGCGCAGCATCAGCTCCCGGCTCATCAAAGCAATGTCGTAGGCAGAGGTGACGTGGCCCTCCACCGGCAGACCGCAGGCGTTTTTGAAAGTAGTGTCGTTCATCCCCAGCTCCGCTGCCCGCCGGTTCATCCGCTCCACGAAGGATTCCTCACTGCCGGCCAGATGCTCTGCCAGTGCCACGGCACAGTCATTGGCGGATACCACGCACACGGCCTTCAGCATCTCGTCCACGGTCAGCCGCTCCCCTTCCTTCAGCCAGATCTGACTGCCGCCCATGGAGCAGGCGTGAGGTGAGGCGGTAACGGCATCCTCATAGCGCAGCGTTCCGCCGTCAATGGCCTCCATAGTCAGCAGCAGCGTCATAATTTTGGTGACGCTGGCCGGCTCCAGCTTTTCGTGCTCATTTTTTGCAAAGAGGACCGTCCCGGTTTCTTTTTCCATCAGCAGTGCCGAGGGAGCGGACACCTCCACAGCCCGGGCGCTGACACTCAGCAGCAATACGGCGCCCATCAGCGCCAGGATTTTTTTCATAATGACCTCCCCTTTCTGATCGGTGCAGTATATGAGAACGGAAGAAGGTTCATGCCGCCGCGGGGTGGTTCAAAGGGCCCGGCCCCAACTTTTTCGGAGGAGCCGCCATTTTTCGTGTTGCAAAATAAAGAAAGGTCTGCTATAATACAATACGTTCCTGCGGCTGTAGTTCATCGGTAGAACGGCAGCTTCCCAAGCTGCATAGGTGGGTTCGACTCCCATCAGCCGCTCCAGATTGAAATGCCGTGGCATTTCGCGGCATTTCAATTTTCTTTCCTTATTTTAAAGTTTCCTCTTGACAAGTTCCCCGGGAGTATGGTATCCTAATATTTGCCGATAAGCTGCCGGTGTGGTGGAATGGTAGACACAGGAGACTTAAAATCTCCCGGTAGCAATACTGTACCGGTTCGAGTCCGGTCACCGGCACCAAAAATAAATATCGCGGAGTAGAGCAGTTGGTAGCTCGTCGGGCTCATAACCCGGAGGTCGCAGGTTCAAGTCCTGCCTCCGCAACCAAACAGGAACCGCAAACCCATGGATTTGAAAGGGTTTGCGGTTCTTTTTGTTTTAACCGCACCCTTAAATCTCTTTGCTCATTTTGCTGTGACACCAACCGACACCAATGTGTCAGCGTCCTGCATTGTTCGGGCTTTCGGATATTTGATGTTGCGAAAGTGTGGTTTTCTGATACTCTTTCATGCTCTTGACACCAACGATTGACACCAACCGTTTCCCTGACACCAAATGACACCAGTTTTGCTGGCAAGTCATACTGAAAAAATAAGCTGCTCATTTGATGTTATTTTTCAATTCTGGCGTGGATGGCTTTTGCTTTGACTCCAACGCGTTGGTGTCAAAATCAGCTTGCTTGCGCTTGTTTCTCGTTTGCGTTGGTGTCAATGGCTAAATCGCGAATTTGGGGCATAGCTGCATTGGTGTCACCACTCAGTTCCAGTCCTTGGATATCCTCCGCAGCGATGCTGATGGTCGGCTCTTGATTATGCCGGGCATCCTCTATGGTGCTAATGGTCGGGTCTTGAGTCTGCGATGCATCTGCGGAAGTATCATCAGAACTGCCGCTTATACTGCAGCTCATATAGTTGCCTCGCATTTTCTCCATGCTGATCTTCTTATGATCCGGAAGGACATGTCCATAGAGATTAAGCGTAGTTGATGCCTGCGCATGACCCAGTAATGCAGACAAGACCTTAATGTCCATACCTGACTCCAACGCTCGTGTCGCAAACGTATGACGCAGCGCATGGAAGTTCGCAGACTCGATTCCGGCAGCGGCTACTATGCGCTTAAAAAGCGTTTGGTAGACTTTCGGATCGTTGTGATGGCCCAGTGGCGTGGCAAAAATATAGCCCTGATCCTGATACTCTGATCCCAGTGCATCCTTTAGAGCGTTCTGCTTTTCTTTGTATGCCATCAAGTCGTCCCACAACTCATCGAACAATGGTATCTTTCGCATGGACAACTCAGATTTAGGCGAACGCACAACGATTTCCGTTGATGGAGTTCCTTTTTCTTTTTTAACGAGATGCCCTTTTTCATCAACCTTCTGCAGTCTGCCAAGTGTCCGCCTGACGTAGATGTAGTGTTCTTTTTCATTTACATCTTTCCAGCGCAAGGCAAGCAGTTCACCCAAACGAACCCCGGTACTGACTGCAAAGGTTATCCCATAGGCATGCAATTCATCAACACGGCTTACAGCGTCCTGTAATACCGCCTGCTCTTCCACGGTTAGAACGCGCATTTCTTTGGACTTGACCTTTGGCAATTTGACATTCAAAGTCGGATTTCTAAGAATCTTGTGGTCAGCAACTGCTTGGTCTAATGCCGAATGAAGCATATTGTAAATATTCCGCAACGTCTTCGGAGCTAACCCCTTCTTCTCTTCTGTACCGGCTTTTTCCTTAAAGAACTTCTGGAGATCCCTGGTGCTCAAAGATGTCAGCTTTATTTGCCCTATCTCCGGGACAAGGTGTATCCGTACATATCCTTCATAGGAGATGTATGTTGACCGCTTCACCGTTGGCAGGGCATATAACTCTAACCATTCTCGCAGCCATTTTTCCACGCTGTATTTATTGGGTTCTACGTAGGCACCTTTTGCAATCTCGTTCAGTATCTCGTTGAGTTTCTGCCTCACCTCCTCGAAAGAATCGCCATAGACCGCTTTTCGTTTGCTTTCCACTGTATAGCGTCCCATGTAGCGGCCATCTTTGCGTTTTGTAATGGAGCCTTCTCCATTTGCTTTCTTTTTGCCCATACTTTTATTGATCCTCCTTACTGTCGTACAGGCATACAAATCGTACCATGTGGGATATAAACCTTTAGGTTTTTCCACACATAATATCTATACGACTTTCCGAAGGAAAACTCAACAGGAATCAAAGCAAATAACAAAAGTGCCTTTTATGTATTGTTGCGTTCTTTACCAAAGTTGGCGTCCATCCACTCCAAAAAGTGTTTTTTGCTGATGATGATTCTTCTGCCAACTCGGATTTTAGGAAAATCATACCTGTTTACGACCTCATAAGTCTTATTTTTAGAAATGCCCAAAATCTTTGACAATTCGCGCGGGCCAAATATCATGGGGATTTCTTCTATATCTTTGTAGTGATCCATATCACATCTCCTTATCGCTTTTTGCGCCACCTGCCGGCCCATTTCCTGCGCTCCCTTTGACCGCGTATTAGCAGGCTGCCGCTGTGCGGCACTTATGCGGTGGGTGCGCTCCCTTATGTTCTCGCACACTATCCGCCGCTCCTGTATAACCTCCGGTGGGGCTGTTCAGTTTTCAAGGTGCATGTAATAGAACCAGCCATCTTCTGACTGGCTTAGCCTTACACTAAATAAAAAGAAAGCAGGCACCGTAAATTTAACATGCGAAGGAATATTTTTTAAATTCTCTATATGAGCGATATTGTTTCTTGACTACCACAATATATTGTGGTACTATCACCATGTAATTGTTTTTTGTGCAACGCCTATACAGGCATTTCAGAGTGTTTCTGAACCGCACACGTTGTTAAGCTTGTATTTTAGTCAACAACACCACTATGCCGCAGAGCAGTGGGCTGTTGACTTTTTTGTTTTTGAGGGAACATTTTCCCCTACAGCGAGAATGACACCGGCCATGCCATCGGCAGGCGCAAGTATCTGAGAGGATCAGGATGTCATTCTCGCTTTTTTTATTTGCCCAAATGCCGTAAGGCTTTGGAATATATTTGAAAGGTGGCATCCACATGAGCAGAAGGAATTATCCCGGCAAACGCTTGTATCGGTATCGAGAAGGAGACCGGCGCAGGCAGAAACTCAGGAAAACGGAGCGGAAGGCGGCAAAATACCGCCGCAGCTATTCCCGCGTTGTACCCCATCAGACGGGGCAGCGGAGGGTATAGCCATGGCAGTCGCAAGCGAGTCTTATGCGCCGTCAGTCCTGGTCAGCACGGAGGGTCTTCCTGAGAAAGACTGGCTGGAATACCGGCGCAGGGGGATCGGCGGCAGCGATGAAGCCGCCATATTAGGAATCTCACCGTTTGCTACGGCACGGGATCTCTACTATGACAAGCTGAAGATCGTGCCATTTGACGACTCGGAGAGCAACTGGGTAGCCAAGAAGATGGGGCATCTGCTGGAGGATCTGGTAGCAGAGATATTCCATGTGAAAACGGGGTATCGCATCTACCAGATCAAGAAGATGTTTTATCATCCGGTGCATACATTTATGCTGGCGGATATTGACTACTTTGTAGAGCTTCCCGGAGGGCGAACCGCGATCCTCGAAATAAAAACCACCAACTATAATGCAAAGGATCACTGGTGGTCCGAGGATGGGCAGGAGATCGTTCCCCTCAACTATGAGGCTCAGGGGCGGCACTATATGGCCGTGATGAACATTGATGAGGTCTTCTACTGCTGCCTGTACGGCAACAATGAAGATGAAGTCATCATCCGGCATATCGACCGTGACCGGGACTATGAGGCGGAGCTAATCGCGCTGGAGCAGGATTTCTGGGAGAACCACATCCTCACCGGCATGCCCCCACCCTATACGGAGGACGGCGATCTGATCCTCAACAGCGTCAGGCGTCATTTCGGGCCGGCTGACCCATCGGCGCCGGAGCTGATACTGGAGGGGAATATGGCACTGCTGATCCCCCGGTATTTGGAGCTTCAGACCCAGCGAAACGCGGAGAAACGAAACTATGAGCACATTGAAGCGGAAATGCGGCGGCTGCAAGGCCGTATCGTCGCAGAAATGGGACGAAGCTGCACGGCTGTCTGCCAGGGGCGTGAAGCGGCTTACAGTATCAGCTATAAGCCTGTGCGTAAATCCGGCATCAGTAAGGACAACCTGCAGCGTTTGCAGGCGCAGCACCCGGACATCTACGAGCAGTACGTCACTGTTTCGGAAAGCCGGCGCTTCTATGTGAAAAAACGACGAGAGGAGGCTGCATGAGTTGGCTTATACAGGCATCTATGAACGGACGATCTTCTATAACCCCGTCAACAAGTACAGTGTGATCAGCGTAAAGACCTCAGACCGTTCTATCCCAGAAAAAGCCCGCAGCGCGTACCGGCATCGGGACAATATGATCCATTTTGCCGCCGTGGGCTATGAGCTGCCGCGCACCGATCAGGTCAGCATGATACTGGACGGCGAGTGGAAAGAGGGTAAAAACGGCTTTCAGCTGCATGTGACGAAATGTGAGGAGGTCGTACCTCAGACCCGCGAAGGGATCAAGGGGTATCTTTCCTCGCGGCTTATCAAGGGCATTGGCGGCAAAACCGCCGAGCTGATCGTAGACCGGTTTGGCGCAGATACACTGCATGTGCTGGAGAATGAACCGGAGAGGCTTCTGGAGATACGGGGCGTCAGCAAGGCAAAGCTGGAGGAGATCATTGCCTCCTATAACGAGAGCCGAACCCTTCGTGATCTGATGCTGCTGTTGGCCCCCTTTCAGATCACCCCCACCACCGCCACGAAGATTTATGACCATTTCGGCGCACACAGCGTGGATATTCTGCGGGATAACCCCTTCGAACTCTGTCAGATATCCGGATTTGGCTTCAAGCGCGTGGACGCGATCATGCGAAAGAACAATTGGCCGCTGAACTCACCCATGCGTATCCGCGGCGCGGTATTTGCGGCGCTGGAGGGTGCAAAGGGTGATGGCGGCCATCTGTATCTTGAGGCGGAACAGCTTCACAAAGAGGCTATGTCGCTTCTGAACAGCATGATCCCCGTTCCTCAGATGCGGGTAAAGGCAGATGATCTGGAGGCTGTGATCGACGACATGCTGCTGCAAGGCAAGATCATTAACAGCAACGGCAACTATTATCTGGTCAAGACCTTCGCGCAGGAGGACGAAACCGCCCGCAGCATCGCAAGGCTGCTCTGCCGCCCGGTAGAACGGGTGGATGTGCAGGACTTGCTGACAAGGGTACGGCGTCAGTTGGGGGTCGAGCTCTCTCTGCGGCAGACGGAGGCTGTTCACATGGTATTCCGCAGTGATCTGTCCGTCATTACTGGCTCACCCGGTACCGGCAAGACCACCGTCCTGAAAGCGGTCATTGAGGTGTTCAAGCTGCTGAAGCCATCGGAGAATATCCTGCTGGCAGCCCCCACCGGCCGGGCAAGCCGCCGCATGGCGGAGAGTACCGGCGTAAACAATGCCAGCACGCTGCACAGCCTGCTGGGACTGTTTGGTGAGGATGGCGGCTTCCGGAAAGGTGAAAAAGATATGCTGGACGCAGGCCTTATCATCGTGGATGAATCGTCCATGATGGATATGTGGCTGGCGCGGCAGTTCTTCTCCCGCATTGGGCCGAACACGAAGGTGCTGCTGGTGGGCGATGCAGACCAGCTGCAAAGCGTTGGAGCCGGTGATGTGTTCCGTGAGTTGATCGACTGCGGGCTGATCCCTGTGACGGTGCTCAATGAGATATTCCGTCAGAAGAAGGACAGCCTTATCGCCTATAACGCGCAGAAGATCAACAACAATGACACCGGCTTTTTCTACGGCAATGATTTTACTGTCTGCAAATGCGCCAACCAGGAGGAAGCCGCCGAACATCTGCGGAATCTCTATCTGGCGCAGGTGAAGCAATACGGTGTAGACCGCGTGCAGATCCTATCGCCCTTCCGCTCCACCGGCGCGGCCTCCGTTGACCAACTCAACGAGGCGATCCGAGAGCTGGTGAACCCGCAGACGGAGGAAGCTGATCTGAAGGTGGGCAGCCTCTATTTTCGGGTAGGTGATAAGGTGATGCAGAACAAGAACAGTATTAAGGCGTCCAATGGCGATATTGGCTTTATCCGCAGCTTCCGTCACGATGAGCGGGACGGTATGCGCATATCGATCCAGTTTTCGCCCACGAGGGTCGTGGAGTACTCCATGGAGGAAATGGGCCATGTGGAGCTTGCCTATGCCACCACCGTCCATAAGGCGCAGGGCAGTGAGTTTGATGTGGTACTATTCCCTTTGCTGAGGAGCCATGCCCGGATGCTGACGCGAAGCCTTGTCTACACGGCTATCACCCGCGCTAAGTCAAAGGTTATTCTGGTGGGTCAGATCGGCATGCTCTACATGGCGGTCCATAAAGACGATACCGGAAAACGCAACACGCAGTTAGGACATAGGATCTCACTCTATACCAATACGTTCAAAGTGCAGCAGCGCAGTGCTTGAGTATCACTGTGAATATTTTGTAAAAATGAGGCAAGCGCGTTAAATCTACGCCCTGTCTCATGTTTTTATTTAGAAAGGAGCTTTTGAAATGAATACACCCGAATCCACTTTGTTCAATGCTGTCCCCGTCGTGTCTGAACTGAACCGTGTCGCAGGCTTCGATCCGTTGCGATTCTTGAAAAAGACTGCCAACGGACACGAGCTGGATCTGCGATATAAAAAGCTCTGGTTCCGGCTGAAATATCCTGCCGGACGCACGCGGCTGACGCCGCTGCGCATCACGGATCAGTTGGCGATCATCGAGGCAAAGGTATTCTTCGACAAGGATGATGCCGACCCCGCCAGCAGCTACATTGCCACCATGACACAGGAAAACGCGCCTGCCGGCCTGTATATTCAGGCTGCGGAGCATGATGCTCTGGACATGGCACTGACCAACGCCGGCTTCGGTGTCCAGTTCGCACCGATGCCCAAGGCGGATACGCCTTACGCAGAGCCGACCACGCCTGTTATGCGGAGCGAGCCTGCCCCTGCACCTCAAGCGGCAGCGGAACAGGTCAGAACGGAACCTGCTGCGGTACGGGCCGACATTGAGCCTGTGGTCGTACAGCAACCTGAACAGGAAGTGGTTCACCATGCAGAAAAAGCCGTACCTGACACGGCGCCGGTGGAAGTCTCTGCGGAACAGCCTGCGGAGGCCGTTGTAGAGCCTGTGGTAGAAACGGAACTGCCCTTCGTATATGACGAGCCAAGTGCCGCCAGTTATACCAAGGACATGGATGTGGATACCATCTGCACTCTGATGACCGAAGCGGAGGCCGAGGAGATCATCGTGCCCATCGGCACATGCAGCGGACAGACGCTCAAGCAAGTCGCCGAGCGGCGGCCAGCCAGCCTCAAGTGGTATGTGAAGGGCTATTCCGGGGATGACAATATCCTGCGGGCCGGTGCCAAGCTGATGCTGGACAAGCTCCAGCGTCTGGCAAATGCCAGCTGACAGACGAATCGTTCGAGATGATGGTAAGGAGGTGGCGCGGTGGCGCAGCCACAGGAGTTCCCGTTCAATATCATGGATGTGGCTGAGCTGCTGCATCTGCATATCCGGCGCAGACAGGCGGACAGCGTATATGCCGACTGCCCGATCTGCGGTGATAAGCGGGGGAAGATGAACATCAACTTTGCTAAAAACCTCTGGCGCTGCAACTACTGCAACGAAGGCGGCGGTATGCTGTCTCTCTACGGAAAGGTATACGGGATCAGCAATTCCGAAGCCTACCGTGAGATCTGCGACACGCTGCAAAACGGCCTTACGGCGCCAGAGTACACCGCAAAGGAACTGCCGGAGCAGACGGCGATCGAGCAATCCGTCCTTGCCTCACCGCAGGAGATCCACCAGACATTTTCCATGCTGCTGGAGCTGTTGACGCTTACGCCTCAACACCGCAAGCATCTCCGGGAGGTGCGCGGGCTGACCGACGAACAGATAGAACGGCTGGGGTACAAAAGTCCCCCGCCCTTCTACCTGTGCCGGTCACTGGCGCAAAAGCTGCGCAGCCGAGGCTGTAAGGTGGAGGGCGTTCCCGGCTTCTATGTAGGTAAGGATGACAAATGGACGGTCAACTTCAATTCCGTCACGGCAGGGATCATCATCCCCGCCAAAGGTATTGATGGGATGATACGCGGCGCACAGATCCGGTTGGATACGCCTATCCGAGATCAGGAGAGCGACCCTGACAAGAGCGGGACAAAGTACCTGTGGCTATCCTCCGCTTCCAAGAAACGCGGAGTATCCTCCGGCAGTCCTGTCCATTTCGTGGGCGATCCCTTTGCGCGGGTTGTCTATGTGACGGAAGGGCTGTTGAAAGCGGACGTGGCCCACTTTCTGATGGATCGCTCCTTTGCGGCTACGGCAGGTGCCAACAACGTCAACAAGCTGGATATGCTGTTTGCGCTGCTGGCCGCCAATGGCACAGAGGTCATCATTGAAGCCGAGGATATGGACAAGTATCACAACGCCGCTGTCAGCAAGGGCGCGTCGAAAATCTATCTCATGGCACGCAGCCATGGGTTGGAGTGCCGCCGCCTGACGTGGGATCCGAATTATAAAGGCATTGATGACTGGCAGCTTGCCATGCGGCAGAAAAAAGAGCAAAGAGATGTTTCTCAAATGAATTTCAGAACGCGGTTTGTCTGCGGGCTCTGTTCCTTTGACGCCATCAGTGAGGAGATCGCCGCATGGCACGAGAGGAACATCTGCAGCAGTACGCTCCACGATCACCTGGGTCTGAGTGAGCAGGAGTACGCCCGCTTTTTGCGGGATGGTGACGCGGCACTGAAGCAGTATCTTTTATCCCTGCGAGCGCAGCAGTGTTTCCGTATCTACCAGCCGGATGTATCTGAGGGCAAGGCCGCAGATTTCGCCTTTGGCGGGATCAGGGCTTTGCAGAAGGCCGGCTATGAACAGCCGCCTGCCTCGGAGTACGCGCTGGTCTATGAAGGAGCTCTGGTGTGTGAAGTGCAGCAGGACGACGCCATCCGTCTGAAACTGGTGGCGGCGCGATACAGCGGCGAGCTGCCTGCGGACTATCATGGACGTAGCGTTTCACCCTCCACGGTGATCGAGTTCTTTGACGAAAACGGGCGCAGATACTTTTACTGTGATGGGACTGATAAATTCCTGCCGGTAAAGTTCTCGCCAAAGCTGGCAAAAGATAAGCGGGAACGGCACTGAGCTGTTCCACCATAAACGAACGGCATTGGGCAGGTGTTTCTATCACCCGCCCAATGCCGTTTTATTTTGAAATGGAGGAGCCTTATGGGAGTATATTCAGAGATGGCCGCAGACTTGCGGGATAATGTACAGGATCGAAGCCCGGCGATACAGGACGCCGCAGAGTTGGCGTCCAAACGGGCAGACGACCGGCAGCAGGCTGAGGAGGAGCAGGCGAAGGCTTTGCTCTCCCAGATGCAGCAAAACGCAGATGATTCCCCTTCACCTTCCAATCTGAAAGCAGATAAAAAGGCGGAAGAGGATCGTAAACGGCAGGAGTATGAACAGGCCGAAGCCAAGCGGAAAGCCGTGTGGGAGGCCAGGCAGCGAGCCAAGGAGGAAGCTGAACAGGCCGCATGGGAAAACGCGGTAGCGATGAGCGATGACGAAGTGATGGCCGCCTCTATGAAGCGTGTGGGCGACGATTCCGAACGACTGACACGCCGCAACATGAAGCAGTGCGTCACCGAGTATATCCAGACGCTTTGCCTTGAGGATGTGGCCTTTGCCCGGAATGTCATGCACCCCCGCAAGAACATGGTCAACTGCTTCCGTTATATCAAACGCAGGGCATTTGAGTTTGCCAAGCAGGAGATGGAGGACAATGACGTCAAGCCCTCGGCTGAAGGCTACGGCACCGACGTGCCGGACGGGCTTTGCTACCAGTGGGCGGAGGATTACTTCAAAGATATGAACGCAAAGGAGGATCGTGGTCAAGAAGAAAAGTTTGTTCCTAAACCGTATTACGGCGGCAGGAGCAGCACGACGAAAAAGGCGGAGAAGAAAAAAGCGGAGAAGCCCGCCGCCAAAGCGGAGGAAAAACCAGCCGACACGCCAACGGAAGCTGCACCCTTGGACGAACAGATCTCTTTCGATAGCCTGGGGGTGAGCGCATGACTCGTAAAATAGACAAACGCGCCTGCCGCAAGTTTGCCATGCCGGAACTGGAATTCAATCTGAATGAAGGCGTGCTTCATGTAGAGAGCTGCCCCTATATTATCCGCACGGCAGTGCGGAATATTGCCGGGCAGCGTATCCTGGTGCTCTATATCTATCAGAGGGAGAGCATTCTGGCGGGCAGCATCAAACCCCGTTGGGTCATGTTCCACAGCCGGGATGATTTCGCCACACTTTCATTTAGAGAGGATGCGAAGGCCACATGGCAATGCTCAACATTGGGTTCCTTGGACCGAATAGGAGGCTTTGACAGTAAGTGTGCTTTCTACCGGCAGCAGGACGAATCTCGCGTAGCTCGCTTTTGTAAATGTGAGCGCGGCGCTATTTCAATGTTAGGTTATCTGCAACGGCTGATTTCATACCGCAAGGAGTTAGAACGTAAGTGGAAAAAGCAGCGTGCGATCATAGACCGGATGAAATATGTGCCAGTGCTGCCCCGAGACCTTAAAGGTTTTATCCACCGCGAAGTCATGCCGCAGTATATCTTCTATGATTACCAGCGAAAAGCACCGGGGCATGCATATTGTACCGCTTGCCGGCACGAGGTCCGTATTGCGGCAGCTAAGCACAACACCTCCGGCCTCTGCCCTCGCTGCAAAAAGAAGATCACATTCAAGTGCAGAGGAAGGCGTGGACGTATTTTTGACCGCGAAACGGTTCAAGTGCTGCAAAAGGCGGAGGGTAACGGACTGGTACTGCGGATCATAAAGGTGTACCGTTCGTTTGCTGACTCAGACATCCCAAACCATTTTGAGATCTGGGAAAATGCACGGCAGTTTATTACCCTTTCATCGAGCGGACAGTGCAGCGTTGATGCCTACTACTATCATTATAAGGCTGGATACGATTTGACTCCGTGGTGCAATGGATACCGCCCGGTAT
>OGGW01001011.1_pt1 | contig 23785 bp, 15 predicted proteins | sample 1571291 | NCBI WGS metagenome assembly OGGW01 (sample SAMEA2582028, study PRJEB24529) | metagenome | biome: Human gut stool | place: China | collected 2011 | reverse complement strand
GACAATCTGTGTAAATCTGTGAAATCTGTGGGAGAACATCTCAGCAGAGTGAAATCTGTGGGAGAACATCTCAGCAGAGTGAAATCTGCGGGAGAACATCTCAGCAGAATGGAATCTGTGGGAGCGCTCCGCATTGGCATACTTTTTGCCAAGACGATATTTGTCGTTTTTGACCCTCCATATTTCGCGAAAAATCAAAAACAAAATCCGTTGTCGGTTTTTCGCGAGTTTTGAGCACGTTCGGAGTGTGCAAGCATAAACACATGGCGCACAACACCTTACGGCATTAAGCGCCAAAGTGTGCAATTTCCGCTTCAGCAAAACCAAACTTTTCGTGAGACTTTACCATGTAAAAGCATAGCTCTTACCATGTAAAAGCATAGCTATTACCGTGTAAAAGCATAGCTATTACCATGTAAAGTCTCACGAAAAGTTTGGTTTTTCTATGTTTTTCCACTAAAAAACCTCAGATTTTATTGTCTTTCGCCCTACTTTCACATCCAAAAACCTCAAAACACGCCTCTCATTTCTCCAGAATGAACTTTTTCGCTGCACTCACTTGTACAATATTTGCATGGGGTTTGGCGGAGGGTCACAAAGTTTTTTTTGAGAAATTTTCAGAGCGCAGAAGTCATCTTCCACAGAACACACAGAACTCACTCTAATGACAGATTTAGAACAAACATCAGGAGAGGGCGTGTCAAAACTCCCAATATAAATAAAAAAACTCGTTGTACGTTCTTGTGTGGATGTACAACGAGTTTTTGTTTTTCTACGAAAAGGAGCCTTGTAAACAATTTATATGGCGTTATATGGTTCAAATAAATCCTCAAATAAGAGAAAAGTCCTCCCTTGGTCATTTTTGCCACCATTTTCTTTATATTAAAGGCAATGGCAAAGAAGGCAAAGTCCATTTTGACCTTGTCTACACCGATATGGCGAAAACGACGATATGCCATGTTGTATTTAATTTGTCCGAAAACAGCTTCCGGCTCAATACATCTTTTGCCTCTATGCCTTAAACCTTCCTCTGAGGTGAGCAGTTCACTAGCTTTCTGTCTGTAAGCTTCCAGTTTGTGATTCCGTTCAATCACACGTCTGTCCCCAGATGCATCGAAACACAGACAACGTAGCGGACATCCTTCACAGTTCTGTGCTGTATATGTTGCCCTATTGGAGACGTATCCACTCGCACTTGTCTTGTGGCTGGTTCCAGTGCGTGTCATGTGTTGTCCCATCGGACAAACGCAATAGTCCTCCTTCTTGTTGTAATAGAAGTTTTCCGAGCGGAACGGATCCGGTACATACTGCGGACGGTGCTCTATATGGAAGCGGTTGTATTTCACATAGGCAGCGGTGCCGTTCTGCTCCATAAACTCGTAATTCTCCTCGGAACCATAACCAGAGTCTGCCACTTCCGTTGACGCAAAGTGTCCGTAACGCTCACGGAACGACTCCATGAATGGGATGTAGGTAAGGGTGTCTGTAGGGTTGGGGAACAATGCAAAGTTGGTGATGAACTGGTTCTCGGTAGCGATCTGCAGATTGTATCCGGGTTTTGTCAGGCCTTCGTTCATTGCATCCTCTTTCAGGTGCATGAAAGTGGCGTCCTTGTCGGTCTTCGAATAGGAGTTGCGGTCACCGAGATTTTCAAGATGCCGGTCATATTCAGCCAGTTTCTCGCTACGTTCCTTGAGCTCCTTGGCTAACTTGCGCCGCTTCTTCTTTTCTTCCTTGTCCATTTCCACTTGCGGGTCAGACAGCGAGGCATTAAGTTCTGCGGATATTTCGGCAAGTTGTGATGGGGTGAATTACACCGTTTCGTCTGTCTTGGTATTGTCTTGTGCTATGCAGTCGTCAACCTGGGCAAGCAGAGCCTTTACCTTGTCAATAAGCCTGGCACGGTTACGCTCTACCGTCTTGCGCCAGACAAACGTATACTTGTTTGACTTCGACTCTATCTTCGTGCCGTCCACATACTCCACGTCGAGACTTACATAACCTTTCGTTGCAAGAACGAGCACAAGCTGTGTGAATATGTTATTGATCTCATCCTTCAGACGGTTGCGGAAACGGTTGATTGTTATGAAGTCCGGCTTTTCATATCCTGACAGCCAGATGAAATGAATGTCGCGCAGGAGCAATTGCTCTATACGGCGACATGAATAGATGTTGTTCATATAGGCATAGATGATGACCTTGAGCATCATGCGTGGATGGTACGGACACCTGCCCATACCGCTGTATAATTTGTTGACCGAACTCATGTCAAGATGGTCAACAATGCTGGAAACGATGCGTACGGGGTCGTTTTCCGCAATATTTTCATCGATTCGTTGCGGAAAAAGAACCATTTGGTTGGTGGTATAAGAACGAAAGTGTAACTTTGCCATAGTTAAATTTTTCTATGGTCTAAAGTTACAACAACTTTTAGACATAGCAAAGCCCTGACTTTCACAAGCCAGGGCTTTGTGATTTTTTAAGAATCAGGGAGTTTTGACACACCCTCAACAAAACAGACGGCATTCATGTGCTTGGTTGGTGCACTCCTTGCTCTGGCAAGCGGCAAAGCCGAGCGGAGACAAGTGCACCCTTGAAATATCATAGAAAAACAACCAACATATCAGAAATTATTCGTAACTTTGCAGCGTCTGTTGTAGAATCAAAGCTACTTGATTTTTGCAACACTGAAGCAAGCTGACTCTACAACATGACAAGGCGTGGAATGACAGACTATACTTCAAGAACTAACTACTATCTTCTGTTACACAGGCTACTTTATTATTTATTACTAACTAAAAGTGTTGCAAAACCAAAGACAATGAGTATTCGTTATCTTCTTTCATTGGCGCTGTTCGCTGCTGGTGGAGCATTTTCAGCATGGGCACAGACCAGTGACATCACTGCCTCGGCGAATGTAAACAACCCCGAGAGAGTGTATACCATCAGCAACTGCAACGGGCTGACGATGACACCGTACACCTCGCCTACACAAAAGAGCGAGAACGCAGGCAAGTTCGCTTTCTATGCCACAAGCACAGAAGGCCAGTATCTCATCTACAACGTCGACAGCAAGGTATGGGTCTCTTACGACAAGGCTTACAGCTACAGCAACGGTCCGAGCAAGGCTAAGCTCATCAGCGACAAGGCGAGCGCCCAGCCGTGGAAGGCTAACAAGACAACCGCACAGAACGGCTCGGCTGCCTACGAGTTCCAGCCTATCACCTCTACCGGCAAGGCTGACAAGTACATGAACTGGCACGGCGGCGTCGACTTCAACCCGCTCGACAACAAGACTATCACCGTGGGCCTGTGGCAGGACAACGGCAAGCAGGACAACGGCAGCGCATGGGTGCTGGAGGAGATAGTGTCGAACACGTACACCGTTAGCGGTGCAAGCGTCACAATCAACGGCAAGACATACAACGACGGTGAGACTATCACCGTAAGCGGTTCGCTGCTGCCGAGCGACGTCACCGCTCCCAAGAAGGAAGGCAAGTTCGCCACCGTACAGATCGACCCCGAGACAAAGACCATCACCGTAGCATACTACGATCTGCCCACACTCAAGGACAGCAAGCCGTACACCAACGCATGGCTCTATCCTATTCAGCAGGACAAGGTGGGCGACGCTTCTGCATGGCAGGAGAACAACGTATACACATTGGGCAACAACGTGCTCAAGGCAAGCTTCCTCAACACCGAGAAGGCTATCTACTTCCTCGGCTCTAAGGCTATGAACCTCGTGGCTGGCACAGAGCCTTTCTACGTGAACTTCGGTTCGGGCGTGAGCGTGGCAGCAAGTCAGATGACTCTCGGAAAGGTAGAGCTGGTAGACCTCGCTGCCGAGCCGAACGCCATCCGCGGCGCCAAGCACTATGCCGGCAAGGCTCTGCAGGCTAACTACACATACTCGTACAACGGACAGCAGATCAGCATCGTATGGCGCGCCGTGCTGCGCTCGGGCAGCCACTACCTGCGCACCGAGATGGAACTCACCGGCGTAGACGACGTGGATATGTTCAGCATCATACCGATGTCGTACAAGGTGGACACCAAGGCTGCTGGCAGCAAGCCGAGCGCCATCGGCAACACACGCGGACAGGTCGTTCTGAACGACAAGATATTCGCTGGTCTTGAGACTCCTACCGCTTTCAACACCGTAGAAGACGTGGCTAACACCGACTACTCTGTAATTCAGGGTATGTGGAGCCGCCACACCACTCTGAAGAAGGGCGACACATGGAAGGTGTCTGCCGTTGTGGGCCTCATCGCACAGGACGGCAAGCAGAGCTCGAAGAACATCCGCGAGACACAGAAGCGCCGTTCGTTCCTGGCTTACTCTGAGCGCGAGCGTGCAGTGCCTTGGCGTGCTAACCCATGCTACATCAGCTGGTATGAGCTCAACATCGACCGCAACAATGCTGCTCCTGGCAGAGAGTACACAAACATGACTGCCGACGGCGTGCTCGACGTATTGGCACACTGGAAGAGCAGCCTCTGGGACCGCTACAACGTGGCTCCGAAGAACTTCGTAATCGACGACGGATGGGACAACTACGGCACATGGACATTCCATAGCGGTTTCCCAAGAGAGATGCGCGACATTGCTTCGCAGGCTGCCGACATGGGCGCAAGCGTAGGTGCTTGGCTCGGTCCGGTAGGCGGCTACGGACAGAGCGGCGAATATCGTCGCAACTACTGGAAGAACAACGGTGGCATGCAGCTCTCTAACCCTAAATACTACGACACATTCCTCGCAGCAGCAACAAACCTCGTGAAGAACCAGCACGACGAGAACGGCAAGGGCTCGTTCGGCTTCTTCAAGTTCGACGGCATCTCTGCTCAGGGTACAGCTGTAGGTCCCGACCCGGGCGACACCGGCAACGAGAACGCTGAGGGCATCATCCTTATGGAGCAGTACATCCGCGATAACCTCAAGGAGGACATCTTCTTCAACACTACTGTAGGCACATGGGCTTCACCGTTCTGGTACAAGATCACCGACGCGACATGGCGTCAGGACGCCGACTGGAATAAGATCGGCACCAACCCGAACGACCGCGAGGCATGGATCACATATCGCGACATGCAGGTATATAACATCTATGTCACCAATTCTCCGCTCTGCCCGATCAACACGCTGATGACTCACGGATTCATCCTCACCGAGCACGGCGACGTGAGCAAGAACATGAACTACGAGAACGCTCTCAACGAGCTGCGCTGCGCATTCGCTTGCGGTAGCGGCATGGTAGAGCTCTACAACGACTATAAGCTCATGGACAACATCAACAACGGCAAGCTGTGGTCTGACCTCGCCGACCTCATCAAGTGGCAGAAGGACAACGCTGACGTGCTGATGGACGCTCACTGGGTAGGTGGCAATCCGTGGAACGGCTACAGCCATGAGATATACGGCTGGGCAGCATGGAACGGCAAGAAGTCGACACTCACCCTGCGCAACGGCGACACAAAGGCGAAGTCAATCACTCTCACTCTGCGCGAGGCTCTGGAGATTCCGGCTAACATCTCTGGCAAGATTGTCCTCACAAAGCCGTTCGACGACCAGGCAGCTCTGGAGGGTCTCACCGAGGGCGAGGCTATCGACATCGACCAGCAGCTCACACTCACTCTGCCTGCTAACAGCGTGTTCATGTTCGGCGGTGTAGATGCCGACCCGTCTTCTGCCATCCATGGCGTTGTGAACAACAAGAATGAAAAAAACGCTCGCCGACACCACTCTTTACGACCTGAGCGGTCGCAAAGCCACAAGCAAGCACGGCGTGCTCGTAAGTAACAACAAGAAATTCATAGTACGCTAAGTCTGACACTCGCACAAGCATATAAGACAAAGAGGAGCCTCGGCAAACACCGAGACTCCTCTTTTTTGTTTCAAACGTACCATCCAGGGGGTGCAGCTGTCTCAGCTGCACCAACAAAGCAGATGGCATTCATGTGTTCGGTTGGTGCACTTCTTGGTTGGTACACTTCTTGGTTGGTACACTTCTTGGTTGGTACACTTCTTGGTTGGTGCACTTGAGACAAGTGCACCCCCTTGAAGACGCACCCAAAAATCCGTTTAATCCGATAAATCCGTTGTTGATTCTACGCACCCGAACCATCAGAAATCCGTGGGAGAACATCGCTGCTTGCGTTATTTTAACAACGGATTTATCGGATTAAACGGATTCGTTGGTGGCGTAATTATCGGATTAAACGGATGCTAATGTAGGAGGGTACGGCATTCCTGCCGTACCCACGCAGCCACTAACCTCCAGGGTGTGCAGCTGTCTCAGCTGCACCAACAAAGCAAACGGCATTCATGTACTCGGTTGGTGCACTTCTTGCTCTGGCAAGCGGCAAAGCCGAGCGGAGACAAGTGCACCCCCTTGAAGGCACCCTAACCATCTGTGTGCATTCGGTGTGTTCTGTGGGAGAACACCGCAGCATGCTGCACCCTATACAATCGGCAGCGAGATACCCTGTATCTTCTGATAGATATCGAGCGCGAAGATGTCTGTCATGCCCGAGATGAAGTCGATGACAGCCATGACACGCGTCTCGAAGTCGTCGCTGTTGATGTCGTACTGACTGCTGAAGCGCTTGCGCAACTGCTCCGAGTGGAACTTGCCGGGCTCGGTGGCAGCCTCGATGAGCGTATCCATCAGCGTCTCCATAATCTTATAACCCGACAACTCCACGTCGAGCACCGGCTTAGAGTTGTAGATGCGCTGCACGCTCACCTCTATGCAATGGCGGTAGGCGGCGCTCACGAGCGGCGACACATGGTCGATGAGCGAGCCCTGCAGCGCGCCTTCGAGTATCTCCTGTTCGTGCTGCACGAACGCCTTCGCGCACTCACTTTCGAGCAGTCCGATGGCGCAAGCACGCATGTACACAATCTTCTCGTTGTTGTCGGTGATGCCCTCCTCGTCGATGCGGTTGAGGATATGGCGGCGCGCGTCGTCGCCGAAGAAGCCCAGCAGCAGACCACTCGCCTCGTCGTAGGAGAGGATGCGCAGCTTGTGAGCGTCCTCGATGTCCATTATCTCGTAGCAGATGTCGTCGGCAGCCTCAACAAGATACACCAGCGGATGGCGTGCATAGCGTAGCGGTTCGCCCTCAGCCGAGAGGCGCAGCATACCGAGGTCGTCGGCGATGCGCTGGAACGCCTCCTGCTCGAAGCAGAAGAAGCCGAACTTGCCCTTCTTGCCGGCGCACTCGCTCGAGTAAGGATACTTCACGATGGAAGCCAGCGTAGAGTAAGTCATCACGAAGCCGCCGTCGCGGCGTCCGTGGAAGCGGTGCGTGAGCAGTCGGAAGGCGTTGGCGTTACCCTCGAAGTGCGTGAGGTCCTCCCACATCTGCGCCGACACACGAGGCTTCAACGCCAGTCCGCGACCCTCTCGGAAGAACGCCTGTATAGCCTTCTCGCCGGAGTGACCGAACGGCGGATTGCCCATGTCGTGCGCCAGACACGCCGTGCTCACGATGGTGCCAAGCTCCTCGAAGAGCGTACCAGAGAGTTCGGGACGAACACGCTTCAAGGCTCGCGCCACGTCGTTGCCAAGCGACATGCCCACGCTCGCTACTTCGAGCGAGTGAGTCAGTCGGTTGTGCACGAAGATGCTGCCCGGCAGCGGGAACACCTGTGTCTTGTTCTGCATGCGGCGGAAGGGCGCCGAGAAGATAAGGCGGTCGTAGTCGCGCTTGAACTCCGAGCGGTCGTCGTGGCGCTCAGGGTGGCGCAGTTCCTGTCCGAGACGCTTGTTAGATATGAGTTGTTGCCAGTTCATTGCCATAGTCGTTTTTCTTTTATCGTTTATAGCACAAAATTAAAACTATTATTCCGAATAGACAAGAAGATTGCGCAGTCGGCGTCGCCATTTCCAGTTTTTTAATACTCCAAAACAGCGTTATCTCGTTATAATTAAGTACTTTTGCAGTTTGAAACATTACGTCACAAACTAAAATAGAAACACATAATGGTAAAGATAAAGATAGTGAACCGCGGAACGCAGCAGCTTCCGGCGTACGCCACACCGCAGAGCGCAGGCATGGATCTGCGTGCCAACATCACCGAGCCCATCACCCTGCAGCCTATGGAGCGCCGCATCATCCCCACCGGACTGCACATTGCGCTGCCCGAAGGCTACGAGGCGCAGGTGCGTCCCCGTTCGGGCTTGGCCTTCAAGCACGGCATCACCGTGCTCAACTCGCCCGGCACCATCGACGCCGACTATCGTGGCGAGCTGGGCGTGCTGCTCATCAATCTCTCTACCGAGCCGTTCGTGATTGAAGCCGGCGAGCGCATCGCACAGATGGTGATTGCACGCCACGAGCAGGGCGAGTTCTGCCTCGTAGAAGAACTCGACGAAACCGAGCGCGGCGAGGGCGGATACGGACATACCGGAGTGAAGTAAGCCTCTTACGGTTAGCCCTCCATCGGCAATTCACTTCCAAACAATTAAAGAAGAAGAAAAATGAAGAAAATCATACTCTTTGTGATAGCTTTGGCAGCCATCGCCCCTATCTTCGCAATAGGCGGAGCGCGCACGGGAGCAGCAGTAGACCAGAAGTGCGACACGATGAGCATCTCAGCCGACTCGCTGCTGAAGGAGACGCCGCTCTTCGACCGACTCTATCTCGACGCCGTGTGCCGACAGATCGACAGCGACTCCACAGCCTTCGACCTGCTCGAGCAGTGCCGCAAGATGCGGCCCGACGCCGCCGAGGTCTACTACTCGCAGGCTATAGCATACGCCAAACGAGGCAACGACTCGCTTTCCATCGAGTATATGCGCCGAGCTGCCGAGCTGCAGCCCGACAACGACAACTATCTGGAGAACGTAGCCGAGACATACATACACCAGCGCGAGTACGACCGCGCCATCGAAGCCTACGAACAGCTCTACGCTCACCACCGCGACCGCAGCGACGTGCTCGAGATTCTGGTGCGCCTTTACGATGCGAAGAAAGACTATGCGAAGATGCTCTCCACCGTAGACCGCATGGAGCAGGCAGACGGACCGAGCGAGGACATCTCGTTCATGCGCATGGGCATCTACGAACAGCAGGGCGACAAGAAGAACGCCTACCGTATACTGAAAGCGCTCACCGACGACCATCCCAACGAACCGTCGTACAAGGTGATGCTCGGCAACTGGCTCATGCAGCACGACCGCAAGAACGAGGCGTTCAAGTGGTTCGAGAGTGCGCTGCAGGACGACAAGAAGAACGAGTTCGCACTGAACTCGCTCTACGACTACTACCGCAACACGGGCGACGACGCAAAAGCACGACAGTTGCGCGACGACATACTGTTCAGCAAGCAGACCGACATAAAGACAAAGCTGTCTATGCTGCAGCAGGCCATTCGTGAGAACGAGCAGGAGCAGGGTGGCGACTCGACCATCGTGCTCGACATCTTCGACCGCGTGATGCGCACAGCACCGCACAACGCCGACCTGTCTAACCTCAAGGCTGTGTACATGCGTCTGAAGAAGATGCCGCAGGACAGCATCAACGCCGCATACGCCCACACGCTCTCCTTCGAGCCCGACAACCTGTCGGCACGACTCACGCTGACGCAGAACTTGTGGGAGGAGAAGAAGTGGAACGAGGTGGTCGACCTCTGCGATAAGGGCATACAATACACACCCGAGGAGCTTATGTTCTACTACTTTATGGGACTCGCCTACGTGCAGCAGGACAAGGACGCCGAGGCTTACGACGCTTTCAAACGCGGACTCAGCGCCGTCGACCTCAGCAACGCCGACGAGACACAGCGCACTATGGCGTCCGACATGTACGGACTCATCGGCGACATCAGCTACAGCAACGGCAAGTACGACGAGGCGTTCGGTGCATACGAGGAGGCGCTGAAGATGAAGGCTGACAACGTGCAGGTGCTCAACAACTACGCCTACTATCTCTCGATGCAGAACACACGCCTCGACAGCGCGGCAGAGATGAGTCTGAAGACGCTGAAGGAGGAACCTACGAACGCCACATTCCTCGACACCTACGCCTGGATCCTGTTCCTGCAGAAGCGCTACGACGAGGCGAAGGCGTACATCGACCTCACTCTCGCCAACGACAAGGACCCGAGCAACGTGCTTTGGGAACACGCCGGCGACATCTATCTGATGACGGGCGACAAGCAGAAAGCCGTAGAATACTGGCAGAAGGCGATTGAGAGCGGAGGCGACAAGACTCAGCTCGAACGCAAGATAAAGACACGCAAGCTGAAGTAGTGCAACGACACTGCCGCGGCATGCATACACCGAACAAAACAGAAAAGTCCACGAAACGAAACTGAAAACAATAATAAGATGAAGAAGATATTAAGATACGCCCCGATAGCCATGGCTATGCTGCTCATGGCTTCATGTGCGAGCAAGAAGACCATCACCGACGGTACAAAACTGCCCTCGCTGCCACACGCACAGACCGAGAAGTCGACTGAGAAGCAGTCGCTGCAGTTCGTGCAGCGCATTGCCGACAACAACGCCACCACAGCGAACATACTCGCCAGTGGCGACTTCACGCTGAAGACGGGCAGCAAGGAGATAACGGTGCCCGCTAAGCTCAGCATGCGCAAGGACGAGTGCATACGCATCCAGCTGCTCATGCCCATCCTGCGCAGCGAACTCGCCCGCATCGAGTTCACGCCCGACTATGTGCTGCTCATCGACCGCTACCATAAGGAGTACATAAAGGCTTCGTATTCGGAGGTGAGCTTCCTCGCCAACAACGGCATCTCGTTCTACAGCCTGCAGTCGCTGTTCTGGAACCAGCTCACGGCGCCCGGCGCCAAGCACCTGTCTGCCGCCGACCTGAAGAAGTTCGCAGCAGACATAACTGCTACAGGTTCGCGTGTGCCTGTGTCGCTCTCAAGCGGCAACATGACATTCAAGTGGAGCGTAGACGCAGCCACGGCGCTCATCAAGAACGCCGACATCTCGTATCGCAGCGCTGCGCACGGCACATCGTCGCTCGCCTGGAGCTACGACGACTTCAAGACCGTAGGCGCAAAGAAGTTCCCGATGACGCAGCAGTTCGGCTTCAACACCAACTACGGCGGCAAGAACCATGCAGCGCAGGTGACGCTGCAGATGTCTGCGCCGAAGACCAGCGCCGACTGGGACGCCAAGACCGAGGTGTCGTCGAAGTATCGCAAGGTGGAGGTAGACGAACTGCTCCGCAAGATAACATCGCTGCAGTAAAAAAACGCAGCGCAATTGATGCAATAAACACGTCGCAAGAATGAAGAAGTTAATAAACATAATGCTCGCCGCCCTGATAGCTCTCGCCCTGCCCTGCACGGCGAACGGCATCAACGCCGAGCAACAGCAGCGCAAGACAACCGCCGCAAAGAAGACAACCACTCAGCGCAAGAAGACAACGACGGCAAGAAAACACGCCACCGCTGCAAAAAAGAAAACAACACAGCGCAAGAAGACCGATACAAAGAAGAAGAGAAGCACAAAGCAGAACAACGCAAAGTATTCTACAGCCGAGATTCGCGGACTGCAGAGCAAGCGCTCGGGCATTCAGAAAGAGATAAAGAAACAGGAGGAGGCTCTGCGCGCCAACAAAGCCGACGTAAAGAAACGCCTCAACGACCTGCTCATCCTCAACAGCGAGATAGACCGCCACAAGCAGAACATCGACGGCATACAGCGCGACATCACGCACCTCGACGGCAACATCGGACTGCTCAACGCCCAGCTCGCCACGCTGCAGCAGCAGTTGAAGGAGCGCAAGGCGAAGTACGTAAAGTCGATGCGCTACATCTCAAGACAGCACACCATGCAGGACCGCCTGATGTTCATCTTCTCGGCGAAGAGTCTCACCGAGATGTACCGCCGTCTGCGCTTCGTGCGCGAATACTCGTCGTGGCAGAAGGCTCAGGGCGAGATGGTGAAGTCGAAGCAGCTGCAGGTGAACGAAAAGCAGAAGCAGCTGCAGCAGGTGCGCGGACAGAAGAACGTGATGCTCAACAAGGGCAGACAGGAACACCGTGCGCTCGAAAGCAAGCAGAGCGAACAGCAGACTATGGTCAACTCGCTGCAGAAGCAGCAGAAGACTATACAGAGCGTAATAGCTAAGCAGCGTAAGGACGCCAGCGCCCTCAATGCGCAGATCGACCGACTTGTCGCTATAGAAGTGGAGAAGGCGCGCAAGCGTGCCGAGGAGGAGGCACGTCGCAAGGCTGCCGAAGCCGCCGCTGCGAAGAAGCGCCGTGCGGAGGAGTTGGCTCGCAAGCGTGCCGAGGCAGAAAGAGCACGCGCCGAGAACGAGCGCCGACTGCGCGAAGCTCGCGAGGCTGAGGAACGCGCCAAGCAGCGTGCTCGCGAAGCCACAGCACAGCAGAAGGAACGCGCCGAGCAGCAGGCTCGCGAGGCAGAGGCTCAGCGCGAGGCTATAGAGCGCAAGGCAAAGGCAGACGAGCGCCGCTCTACGAAAGAAATTGCCAACGCCAAGCGCGAAGTGGAACAGACCTACACCGTGTCGTCGGTAGACCGCATGATGTCGGGCGGCTTCGAGGCAAACCGCGGACGTCTGCCAATGCCTGTATCGGGCGGCTACCGCATCGTGTCGCACTACGGTCAGAACACCATCGAGGGTCTGCGCGGCGTGACGCTCGACAACAAGGGCATCAACATCAAGGGACAGCCCGGCTGCCAGGCACGCGCCGTATACGACGGCATAGTAAGTGCGGTGTACGGCATCGGCGGACAGTGGCTCGTGATGGTGCGCCACGGCGTTTACATCTCGGTCTACTGCAACCTCACGTCGGTAGGCGTGCATAAAGACCAGAAGGTGTCGACCGGTCAGGCGCTCGGAGCAGTCGGCGGCGAAGGCATACTGCAGTTCCAGCTGCACAAGAACAGCACCCGACTCAACCCGGAGCCGTGGCTTAGACGATAAAACGCACGAAACAGGGTAGAAAACTCTTTAAATATTTGCAGACGTTGCAGAAAATTAGTAATTTTGCATCGTTCAGTGGAATGAGGGGCTCCGAGAGAGCTCCTCATTTTTATTTATAAATGCAATATATGATAAACAAAGACACCGTAAGAAGTATCGTAGAAGAGTGGCTTGACGGCAAGGAGTATTTCCTTGTTGACATCGAGATAAGCCCCGACGACCGTATCGTAGTAGAAATTGACCATGCCGACGGCGTGTGGATTGAAGACTGCGTAGAATTGAGCCGTTTCATCGAAGACCACCTCAGCCGCGACGAAGAAGACTATGAACTTGAAGTAGGATCAGCCGGACTGGGACAGCCTTTCAAGGTGGCTCAGCAGTACCACTGCTTCGTAGGCAAGGACGTGGAAGTGCTCGACGCCGACGGAAAGAAGTACAAAGGTGTGCTCAAAGCCGTTGAAGGCAACGACTTCACTGTGACGGTGCAGGAGAAGCAGAAGGTGGAAGGCAAGAAGCGCCCGCAGCTCGTAGACACAGACCACACCTTCCAGATGGACAAAGTGAAATATACAAAATACTTAATAAATTTCAAATAAGCTATGGCAGCAGTTAAAAAAGACGACGTGGTGAGCATGTTCGACTCTTTCAAGGAGTTTAAGGAGACAAAGAACATCGACCGCACTACTTTGGTAAGCGTTTTGGAGGAGAGCTTCCGCAACGTTCTCGCAAAGATATTCGGAAGCGACGAGAACTTCGACGTTATCGTAAACCCTGACAAAGGCGACTTCGAGATATACCGCAACCGTGTGGTAGTGGCTGACGGAGAGGTAGAGGACGAGAACAAGCAGGTGTCGCTCAAGGAGGCACGCAAGATAGAGCCCGACTACGAGGTGGGCGAAGACGTGTCGGAGCGTGTCGACTTTGCCAAGTTCGGTCGCCGCGCCATCCTCAACTTGCGCCAGACTCTCGCTTCGAAGATTCTTGAGCTCGAGCACGACTCGCTCTACAACAAATACAAGGACCGCGTAGGCCAGGTCATCGCAGCCGAGGTTTACCAGGTATGGAAGCGCGAGGTGCTCGTGGTAGACGACGAGAACAACGAGCTTATCCTCCCGAAGGCAGAGCAGATTCCGGCAGACGTATACCGCAAGGGCGAGACAATACGCGCCGTCATCGAGCGCGTTGACAACGAGAACAACAACCCGAAGATCATCCTCTCGCGCACCAGCCCGATGTTCCTCCAGCGCCTGCTTGAGGCAGAAGTGCCCGAGATCGCAGAGGGCCTCATCGCCATCCGCCGCATCGCACGCATCCCCGGCGAGCGCGCCAAGATAGCGGTAGAGAGCTTCGACGACCGCATCGACCCGGTAGGCGCATGCGTCGGCGTAAAGGGTAGCCGCGTTCACGGCATCGTACGCGAGCTCTGCAACGAGAACATCGACGTCATCTGCTACACCGGCAACACAAAGCTATTCATCCAGCGTGCGCTCTCACCGGCTAAGGTGTCGAGCATCAAGATTGACGAGGAGAACAAGAAGGCAGAAGTATATCTGAAGCCAGAGGAAGTGAGCCTCGCCATCGGCCGCAGCGGTCTGAACATCAAGCTCGCATCGCTGCTCACAGAGTACACCATCGACGTATTCCGCGAAGTGTCTGAAGAGGACGCCGACGAGGACATCTACCTCGACGAGTTCGCCGACGAGATCGACCAGTGGGTTATCGACGCCATCAAGGGCATCGGTCTCGACACAGCCAAGGCAGTGCTCAACGCTCCGCGCGACATGCTCGTTGAGAAGGCAGACCTCGAAGAGGAGACTGTCGACAACGTGCTGAAGGTGTTGCGCGCCGAATTCGAGTAATCAAGATACACATATAAGGGAGTCTCAAAACCGCATGGTTTTTGAAGCTCCCTTAGCGAGTATCTACACACTAACATATTTATAAACCAATTTTATAAGGAAAGGGAAAGACGTAAAGCGGGTAGCTTTCTCCACGCAACGCCCCGAAAAAGGGCACGAGGCCGAAGCAGAGGTAGGCAGACGTTTTACTTTTTTACTCCTTTACTCTTTTACTTTTAAAACAGCAAAATATGAGCATCAGGTTAAACAAAGCATTACGAGAGTTGAACATCGGGCTCCAGACGGCAGTGGAGTTCCTTGAGAAAAGAAGTGACCTTGGAGAGGTAAAGGCAGAGCCCAGCTTCAAGCTGAGCGACGCACAGTACGCCGCACTCGCTGGAGCCTTCCAGCAGGACAAGGAGGTTCGTTCTCAAGCCGAGAAACTCTTGCAGAAGAAGCCGAAAGAGAAGAAACGCAGCGAGGAGACCCAGGCTGAGCCGCTCCTCAAATCGTCTACTCAGCAGCAGTACAAGCCGCTGGGCAAAATAGATCTGGACAGTCTGAACAAGAAACCGGCACAGAAAAAGCCAGCAACACCTGAGACTCATAAAGAGCCGCAGGCAAAGACTAATGCCGAAAGTCAAAAGCCGGCAACAAATTCCGAAGCACCACAGAAAGCAAGCACAGAGGCTAAAGTGGACAATCAAAACAAAAATCAGAACACTGTGGGTCAGAACAAAGAGCACAAGCAGGAAAAGAAACAGGAAGCAGCAAAGACTGTTGTAAACAACACAGCAAGCGCCCCGAAGAAGGTGGACGCCGCAGAGAAGCCGGCAGAAGCACCGAAGACAGAGACAGGCATCTTCACCACAAAGAGCGAGAAGAAGATACTCAACGCACCGAAGGTGAACGTATTGGGCAAGATCGACCTCTCTACGCTCAACCAGAGCACTCGTCCGAAGAAGAAGTCGAAGGAGGAGAAGCGCAAGGAGCGTGAGGACAAGGCGCAGCAGCAGCGCGGCGACAAGAAGAAGCGCGAACGCATCAACAAGGTGCGCGTAGACATCAACGCTGCGTCTAACCAGCCCAACGGCGGCGGCAAGCAGAACGGTGGCGGCAATGCCGGCACAAGCAACAAGAACAAGAAGAAGAACCGCAACCGCGGCGGACAGCAGAAGCCGGCTGAGGTGAGCGATGAGGACGTAGCACGCCAGGTAAAGGAGACGCTCGCACGTCTTACTAACAAGCAGAACCAGAACAAGAAGGGCGCCAAGTATCGTAAGGAGAAGCGCGAGGCTGCTCAGGAGAAGATGAACGAGGAGCTGCGCGAGGAGAAGAAGGAGAGCAAGACACTGAAGCTGACGGAGTTCGTTACCGTATCGGAACTCGCTACGATGATGAACGTGAGCGTGAACCAGGTCATCGGTACGCTCATGAGCGTGGGCATCATGGTGTCTATCAACCAGCGCCTCGACGCCGAGACCATCAACCTCGTTGCTGAGGAGTTCGACTTCAAGACAGAATACGTAAGTGCAGAAGTGCAGGAGGCAATAACCGAGGTGGAGGACGACGAGAACGACCTCGTTCCGCGCGCTCCGATCGTAACCGTGATGGGTCACGTAGACCATGGTAAGACCTCTTTGCTCGACTATATACGCAAGACAAACGTCATCGCTGGCGAGGCTGGCGGCATCACACAGCACATCGGTGCATACAACGTGCAGTTGGAGGACGGACGTAAGATTACGTTCCTCGACACTCCGGGTCACGAGGCGTTCACTGCTATGCGTGCCCGTGGTGCTCAGGTGACGGATATCGCCATCATCATCATCGCAGCCGACGACGCCGTGATGCCTACCACCAAGGAGGCTATCGCGCACGCTCAGGCTGCCAACGTGCCGATGGTGTTCGCAATCAACAAGATCGACAAACCGGGTGCTAACCCCGACCGCGTACGTGAGGAACTTGCAAGCATGAACCTCCTCGTAGAGGAATGGGGCGGCAAGTACCAGTGCCAGGAGATAAGCGCCAAGAAGGGCATCGGCATCAGCGACCTCATGGAGAAAGTGCTCCTCGAGGCAGAGATGCTCGACCTGAAGGCCAACCCTAACCGCAAGGCAACGGGTTCTATCATCGAGTCGTCGCTCGACAAGGGCCGCGGCTACGTTTCTACAGTGCTCGTAAGCAACGGTACGCTGCGCGTGGGCGACAACATCATCGCCGGCACATCATGGGGACGCATCAAGGCTATGTTCAACGAGCGCAACCAGCGCATACAGTCGGCAGGTCCGGCTGAACCTGCAATCATCCTCGGCTTGAACGGCGCGCCGACAGCCGGCGACTCGTTCCACGTGCTCGAGACGGAGCAGGAGGCACGCGACATCGCCAACAAGCGTCTGCAGCTGCAGCGCGAGCAGGGCCTGCGCACACAGAAGCGTCTCACCCTCTCTGATATCTCTCACCGCATCGCTCTCGGTTCGTTCAAGGAGCTTAACATCATCGTTAAGGGTGACACCGACGGTTCTATCGAGGCTCTCTCCGACTCGTTCATCAAGATGTCTACAGAGAAGATCAAGGTGGACGTCATCTACAAGGCAGTAGGTCAGATCTCGGAGAGCGACGTAACGCTCGCCGACGCTTCAGACGCCATCATCGTGGGCTTCCAGGTACGCCCGTCTGCCGCAGCACGCAAGCTGGCTGAGCAGGAAGGCGTTGAAATCAACACCTACTCTGTCATCTACGACGCTATCGACGACGTCAAGTCGGCTATGATCGGTATGCTCGACAAGGTGAAGAAGGAGGTTATCACCGGTCAGGTAGAGGTGCGCGAGGTCTACAAGATCTCGAAGGTGGGCACCGTTGCCGGCTGCTACGTAACAGAAGGCAAGGTACACCGTGTCGACCGTGCTCGTGTCATCCGCGACGGTATCGTGGTTCACACAGCCGACATCGCAGCCCTCAAGCGCTACAAGGACGACGTGAAGGAGGTTGCTACCAACTTCGAGTGCGGTATCTCGCTCGTCAACTTCAACGACATACAGCAGGGCGACGTGCTCGAGACCTTCACAGAGATTGAGGTAAAGCAGACACTGTAAGAATACGGAACTTAGTTAAATCATAGATATATGAACTTACTTGAACACATTGTAGCTCGCGCAAAGAGCAACAAACAACGCATCGTGCTCCCTGAAGCAACAGAGGAGCGCACTCTGAAGGCTGCCGACCGCGTCCTCGCTGACGACCTGGCTGACCTTATCCTCATCGGCAACCCCGACGAGCTGAAGACTCTCGCTGCAAAGTGGGACCTTCACAACATTGACAAGGCTACCATCGTAGACCCGTTGAACAACCCGAAGGCTGAGGAGTATGCAGAGCTCCTCGCCGAGCTTCGCAAGAAGAAGGGCATGACCATCGAGCAGGCTCGCGAACTCGTGAAGAACCCGCTCTACCTCGGCTGCATGATCATCAAGACCGAGGGTGCCGACGGCCAGATCTCTGGTGCGCTGAGCACAACGGGCGACACTCTGCGCCCTGCACTGCAGATTATCAAGTGCGCTCCCGGCGTGACATGCGTGAGCGGCGCAATGCTCATGCTCACCCACGAGCACCAGTACGGCGACGACGGCATCATCGTGATGGGCGACGTAGCCGTTACACCGGTTCCGACAGCAGAGCAGCTGGCTCAGATCGCTGTTTGTACAGCGCAGACAGCACGCTCGGTGGCTGGCATTCAGGACCCGCGTGTGGCTATGCTGAGCTTCTCTACAAAGGGCTCTGCAAAGCACGAGGTGGTAGACAAGGTTGTTGAGGCTACACGCCTCGCTCACGAGCTGGCTCCTGAGCTGAAGCTCGACGGCGAGCTGCAGGCAGACGCTGCTCTCGTGCCGGCTGTAGGCGAGAAGAAGGCTCCGGGCTCTCTCATCGCAGGCCACGCCAACGTACTCGTTGTGCCGAACCTCGAGGTGGGCAACATCTCTTACAAGCTCGTACAGCGCCTGGGCGACGCCCTCGCTATCGGTCCTATCCTCCAGGGTATCGCTCGTCCGGTTAACGACCTTTCTCGCGGTTGCTCTATAGAGGACATCTACTACATGGTGGCTATCACAGCTTGCCAGGCAATGGACGCTAAATAACAATAAAATTTTGAATTTTGAGTTTTGAATTTTGAGTTGTCGGCTCCGCCGATTTTGAATTATTCAATTTTGAATTCATAACTCAAAACTGATAAACTCAAAATGCGCATAGCGCATAATTCAAAACTCAAAATTCAAAACTCAAAATTGCCGAAGGCAACAATTCAAAACTCAAAACTCAAAACTCAAAACTCGTAAAAATGAAGATATTAGTTCTTAATTGTGGCAGCTCTTCAATCAAGTACAAGCTGTACAATATGGACGACAACTCAGTGCTGGCAGCAGGCGGCGTTGAGCGTATCGGTCTTGATGAGGCATTCATCAAAATCACTCTGCCTAACGGCGAGAAGAAGAAGATCATGCACGACATGCCCGACCATAAGGAAGGCGTCAACTTCGTGTTCCAGTGCTTGCTCGACCCTGAGTTCGGCGCTATCAAGTCGCTCAGCGAGATCGACGCCGTAGGTCATCGCATCGTGCAGGGTGGCGACCTCTTCGAGAAGAGCGTCATCGTCGACAAGTCGGTAGAGGACGGCATCGAGAGCCTCTGCGACCTCGCTCCTGTACACAACGCAGGCCACCTGAAGGGCTTGCGCGCCGTAGACAAGCTGATGCCGGAGGTGCCGCAGGTATGCGTGTTCGACAACGCATTCCACAGCACCATGCCCGACTACGCTTACCTCTACGCCGTGCCTTACGAGCTCTACGAGAAGTATCACGTACGCCGCTACGGCTTCCACGGCACCAGCCACCGCTACGTATCGCAGCGCGTGTGCGAGTTCCTTGGCCGCGACATCAAGACACAGCGCATCATCACCTGCCACATCGGCAACGGCGCGTCTGTGTCTGCCGTTAAGTTCGGCAAGTGCGTCGATACCTCTATGGGTCTCACTCCGCTCGCCGGCGTGATGATGGGCAGCCGTTCTGGCGACATCGACCCGTCTGCCGTTACTTTCCTCATGGAGAAGCTCGGCAAGAAGCCGCAGGAGATGGCCGACTTCCTCAACAAGGAGAGCGGTGTGCTCGGCATCACCGGCATCTCTTCTGACATGCGCGAGGTAGAGAGCGCTGCCGCTGAGGGCAACAAGCGCGCACAGCTCGCTCTGAAGATGTACAACTACCGCATCAAGAAGTACATCGGCGCTTACGCTGCCGCTATGGGTGGCGTTGACATCATCGTATGGACAGCCGGTGTAGGCGAGAACCAGATTGGCACTCGTCTTGAGGCTTGCTCGGGCCTTGAGTTCCTCGGCGTAGAAATGGACGCAGAGGCTAACAAGGTGCGCGGCGAGGAGGCTATCATCTCTAAACCGGAGTCTAAGGTAACGGTTTGCGTTATCCCGACCGACGAGGAGCTGATGATCGCTAAGGACACTATGGCATTGCTTCAGAAGTAAGCAGCTGTCTTTTGCCGCGGCGCATGGCTTCGCAGCCTCTGCTTCGACGGCATAAGCCATAAGCATAAACCAAACACACGGGGATGTACCTGCATAGGGTGCATCCCCGTTTTATTTTACCGCGGGGCGGAACTGCTGTTACCGCGGGGCTGTAATATTGTAGCCGATACGCGGTAATGGGCTTACCACGCTGCTGTAACAAGATACTTGTTTTGTCTGTTTGTTTTTATCATCAACATGGCGCCTAAAAAACTTGGTTTTTCGGATAATTCTCGCTAACTTTGTCATCTAAAACGGGTCTTGTATGTCGTTGACTTGCAAAACCTAAAATTAAACCTTTCAAGCAATTTTGATAATAACCTTTTAAGCGATTCGGATTATGAAGAAGATTCTACTCCTGCTGGGCTTCGTGCTCACCGCAATAGTTGCCAACGCGCAGTCGTTCAAAGACGCCGTGTCGGGCAACGCACCACTTCTGAAAACAACATCAGCCAACAATACCGCCGCTCCTGCAGAGCGCGTGCTGAAGGCTCCCGGCAAGGCTTTGATGCACAAGCTGAGCGTGCCTAAGGACGAGAAGCCCATCTTCGACCCCGAGGGCGAGGACGAGGCGCGCCAGGTGAAGATAGCGTTCAGCGACGGCAGTTCTTCATCAGCGGACTCGCTTCGAAGTCGCCCGAGGAGGTGTACGAGGGCACGTACAGCGGCACAACGGCTTCCATCCCGTCGTTCCAGATTGTGAAGGACGCCGACGGCGAGCGCAGGGTTACAAAGGAAATAGTGAAGTAGTACTCCGTAGCGGAGGTCTCCGGCCTCCGCATCACCAAATAGAACAAATATTATTGCTTGCTGCGGAGGCCGGAGACCTCCGCTACGAATAAAAAAGAAATGGATATACAGCAATTCAACAATACCAACTGGAGCCGCAACATAATCCTCGTAGACGGCGACTATGTCGACTCCGTAGCCTTCAACCTCTCTGTCAACTTCGAACGCATGCTCGGCAGACGCATCCCGAAAGCCGACCTCGCACGCTGGATAGACTGCGTGGCGCTCGACGGCGGAATGCGCGAGAGCCGCGACAGCGAGGGCGAGACGCAGGTCATCTTCATCCACTCTAAGGAGAAGGCTGCGCTCGAGAATTTCGCGCCCGGCGACTACGAGGCAGACCTCAACGCAAAGGCATTCAAGGACCGACTGGGCGAGTTCATTCTCAGCTCCTACCCCGTAGAGGAGGTGGTGAAGCACGACGACTTCTTCCTCGACATCCTCAAGACCGTGGTCAACCACAAGGACGTGCACCGCGTGATGGCTATCCCCAACGCCGAGCACCCCGCACTCTGGGACGCTCTGCGCCACGCCCTGCGCGACGTTGATGACGAGGAGAAACGCGTTACGCTCTTCGCCATGCAGCCCCTCGAAGGCGGCAACTTCAAGCAGGAAATCTTAGGCTACTCGCTCATGAACGCCCTCGGAATAAAGGGCAACGAACTGTAAAGCGGGTGGGCTGGAGTGCTAGGTGGGATAGGTGTTCTAGGTGTTCTAGAAAAACTAGTTAACCTAGAAAACCTAGAAAACCCTAGCCCATAGTAAAACCGAAAAAAACAACAAACTAAAAAAATAGAAACAATGGGAAAAGTACTTATGATCGGCGCCGGTGGCGTCGCTACAGTTGCAGCGTTCAAGATTGCACAGAACGCTGACGTTTTCACCGACTTCATGATTGCAAGCCGCACGAAGTCGAAGTGTGACCGCATTGTCGAGGCAATCGGCAACCCCAACATCAAGACCGCTCAGGTGGACGCTGACGATGTTGAGCAGCTCAAGGCTCTCTTCAACGACTACAAGCCGGAACTGGTCATCAACCTCGCCCTGCCCTATCAGGACCTCACCATCATGGAGGCTTGTCTGGCTTGCGGATGCTCGTATCTCGACACCGCCAACTATGAGCCGAAGGACGAGGCTCACTTCGAGTATTCTTGGCAGTGGGCTTACAAGAAGCGTTTCGAGGAGGCTGGTCTGACAGCTATTCTCGGCTGCGGCTTCGACCCGGGCGTTACAAGCATCTTCACCGCTTACGCAGCTAAGCACCACTTCGACGAGATTCAGTATCTCGACATCGTAGATTGCAACGCCGGCAACCACCACAAGGCGTTCGCTACCAACTTCAACCCGGAGATCAACATCCGCGAGATCACTCAGAAGGGTCTCTACTGGGAGGACGGCAAATGGGTGGAGACGGCTCCGCTCGAGATTCACAAGCCGCTCACATACCCGGAGGTGGGTCCGAAGGAGAGCTACCTGCTCCACCACGAGGAGATAGAGTCGCTCGTGAAGAACTACCCGACCATCAAGCGCGCTCGCTTCTGGATGACTTTCGGCCAGCAGTATCTCACATACCTCGACTGCATCCAGAACCTCGGCATGTCGCGCATCGACGAGATAACATACGAGGCTCCGCTCGCCGACAATCCTTCGGAGAAGGTGAAGGTGAAGATCGTGCCGCTGCAGTTCCTCAAGGCCGTGCTGCCTAACCCGCAGGACCTCGGCGAGAACTACGACGGACAGACTTCTATCGGCTGCCGCATCCGTGGCATCAAGGACGGCAAGGAGCAGACCTACTACGTCTACAACAACTGCTCGCACGAGGCTGCCTACAAGGAGACCGGCATGCAGGGCGTAAGCTACACAACGGGTGTTCCGGCTATGATCGGCGCAATGATGTTCTTCAAGGGTCTGTGGCGCAAGCCGGGCGTTTGGAACGTAGAGGAGTTCGATCCGGATCCGTTCATGGAGCAGCTCAACAAGCAGGGTCTGCCGTGGCACGAGTTGTTCAATGTAGACATTGAATTATAAATTTTGAGTTTTGAATTTTGAGTTTTGAATTATCGCTACGCGATTTTGAATTATTCAATTTTGAATTACGTTAGATTAAAGGTCTACAAGCGATATTGAATTACTTTAAATTAACAGTCTATGAGTGACTTCGGAAACCTCTTGGAAGAGAAGTGCATAAATTTTTCTATTCGTATAATAGGATTATGCAGATTCCTTAATGAGGAAAAGCATGAATATAGAATTGCTGATCAGATGTTTCGCAGCGGTACAAGTATCGGTGCAAACGTCGCGGAATCGCAATGCGCAATAAGTAAAAACGACTTTATTGCCAAACTCTATATATCGCTAAAAGAGTCAAACGAAACTTTGTATTGGTTGCGCCTTCTACAAAGAACGCAATATATAAATAACAAACAATACGAGTCTATATATAAAGATTGTGAAGAACTGAAACGAATGCTTGTGTCTATAACAAAGAAAATGACTACAGCAAACGATATTTAGTTTTGAATTTTGAGTTTTAAATTTTGAATTATCGGCTTCGCCGATTTTGAATTATTCAATTTTGAATTCAAAACTCAAAACTCAAAATTGCGACGCATGTCGCAACAATTCAAAACTCAAAACTCAAAATTCAAAA
>OGGW01000961.1_pt1 | contig 24703 bp, 20 predicted proteins | sample 1571291 | NCBI WGS metagenome assembly OGGW01 (sample SAMEA2582028, study PRJEB24529) | metagenome | biome: Human gut stool | place: China | collected 2011 | reverse complement strand
CAGCTTATTCAAGTGCGCCAGTTTATGGCTTTCCTCTACTTTCTTTCACACTAAAGTCCTCTTAGCAAATTTGCGTAAAAATGGGTTCAAATTCCCTACAATAATACAGAGTAAATTATAACACACCAGCCTTCAGCTCTCAATAATTTAATTATAGAAATCTATAACTTTATTCGAACCTATATTTGCGCTTTGACAAGAATCTCCCACCCTCCATTATCCACATTTCATGTCCGTTAAAACAGATTCATAACAAAGTTTTTTCATTTTCGGCTACAGTTCACACCCACGCCAGTAAATGGATGTTTTTGTGCATATCGCCGAAATTTATTTTTTCATTTTGCACAAATATCTCCCTTGAAATTTTCTTATCCACATCTCTGTCCATCCTCCCTCTTTTTTCATTGCAGAGCACTCCCTTTTGTCCTTTTTTTCTCTTTCCAAAAGTCTCTTTTTCCTTCTCCCTACAACTTATCCACTCGGCATTCTGACGGTTCCTATTTTTCCCAGGTTCGCTTTTTTCCACGCTTTCCTGTATCATCATCTCATAAGAAGCGAGGTGATAGATATGCCACATCCCACAATCGAACAACTTATGATTCAAAATCTCCAGAAGCAGAACGATGCTCTCCAAAAACGCTGCCAGACTCTTGAAGAACTTTTGGATACCAAAGAAGCTCTTATTCTGAATCAGAATAAGCTTATCCTGAATCTTCAGGCTCTTTGTGATAAGCAGCAGACACTCCTTGATGATTTGTCCGACCCTCAATAATAAGGATGGCCTCCCATGAAAGATTCCCTTTATGAAGAAAATTATAAACTTCATAGCGAAAACGCAAGGCTCCGAAAAAAACTGGAGCAGTTGGATTCCTCCCTTGGCATTGACAGACTCAGGGCTCATTTTGAAGCTGAGATTCAAAAACAACTACGCTGGAAAGAAAAACTCAAAAAGGAAGCTGACCGTTATCACCGTCTCTGGCAGGATGCTGTCTCTGAATTACGCTCTAAAGGCGACATTATCGAGCTCCGGATCCAGCTGGAAGACCTGCTGAAACTCTGTGACCAGCTCCGTGAGGAAATCTCCGCCCTTACAAAGGGAAACACGGATCTGAAAAACAAATGCGGGCATCTCATTCACCAGATGCATCGTGACTATGAACATTCCTCCCTGCCCTCCTCTGCAAAACCCAATCATAAAAAGATCAAAAACAGCAGGAAGCCTACTACCAGAACCCCCAGTGCACAGCCGGGACATCCGGGGCATAAAAGACACCTCATCTGGTGCCTACAGCTTTTCAGTCCATTCCTGTCCCTGACAGCATCCTTGATCATCCCGATTACTATCTTACCAGAAAAATCATCACAAAACAGCTGATCGACATCTCTGTTTCCACTCACGTTACAGAGTATTCCACTCGGGAATACAGGAACCGTCTTACCGGTTCCAGAGGCCACGTTCCTTTCCCTGCCGGTATGGTCAATGATACTAATTATGGTGAAAATGAAATGTTATATTTCTTCCGGGAGCACAAAGGTCATGAAGGTCTCAAGGGTACTCCTGTGGAGCAATATCAGCAGACACTCGTCCATGATCATGATAAGACTTATTATAACTATGGAGCCGATCATCAGGAATGTCTGGCTCATGTTCTCCGCTATCTTCAGGACAGTATCGATAATGAGCCTCACCTGTCATGGAATTCTCAGATGAAAGAGTTCCTGTCTTCCATGATCCATGAAACAAAGGAGAACAGAGCAGGTCTTTCTGATACACTGATTGAATCCTATTATGGCAGATACGATGCGATACTGAAACTTGGGCACTCCGAATATCAGGATTCTCCTCCGGGTAAATATTACAGGGATGGGTTCAATCTCCTCAAAAGAATGACTGCCTACCGGGATAATCACCTGCTTTTCCTGACACATCCGGAAATCGACTACACAGACAACCTTTCTGAAAGAGCACTTCGTAAGTACAAACGAAAACAGAAGCAGGCTGTCAGTTTTCGCTGCAACAGCAGTGTGGAATTTCTTTGCAATGCCATGAGCATCATCGAAACACGCAGGCTTCAGGGTGCCAATATTTATAATACTGTCCTCGAAGTCTTCTCTCCTGTTGCGGATCCCTCTGTCTCCTTTCTCAACTGAGCGGTCTTTTTTCATGCTTTCCTATAACATTTTCAGATTTCATTACTGGCGCAGGTGTGAACTGTAACATTTTTTTGCAAATGCACTTATTTATAGATTAATCTTATAGATTTTATTATATAATATACTATAAGATTGCATATTATTTATATTTCCCTACAGTACGTAAAATTAGAGAATTTTAATTTATCCCACTCTTTATGCAATAGATCCCAACAAACTCTTTGACCATGTAATTTGTGTATGTACTTTGGAAAACTAATCATTATTGAAAATAATTTTTCTAATGTTTATAATACTGATGTCAATTAAAGGACCGGTTTTCTACCGGTTCTTAGCCTTTATTGCCTAAATTCATTTCTTTACGCAATATATTTCCCCTTTCCTAAAAGCTCCCTTTAATTTAACAATTCACTCATAATCTTAAGACCTTTCTTCCATATAGCCTATTTTACTTACATCAAATCTTAATTTTACGATTTTACAAATTTTGCAAAAAAGGTGGGCATTTCCTCAGCAGAAACCGGGATCGGATCATTATTTGCTCCAATGCGTGTATAATATGCATTATCATACATTACAGCTCCACTATCTGACGTTAGTCGCATAATAATAACCGATTTATTGTAGTAATTAACCATCCTCATTTTACTTCCTAACTGTCTCCGATAATGTTCTGTTATTGGCGCTATTTGTAGTTTATTCTTAATTAGTGCATAATATTTATCATAATCATCGTCAAAATATTTTTTTACTTCTCCGTCAATACCAGTTACATAGAATGCTCCTGTTTTAACATATTCTTCATTGTATATTTTCTTTATTTTCTCTGCATCCTCTAATTTATCTGCTACACCAATAATAATATATCCAATTGCTCCTTTTTCACAATTAGCCATCGCTGTTAATGTCTTAAAAATTTTATTTATAAGTTCCGTATTTAATTGTTCTGTTTGAAAATCATATAATCCTTGTTTAAAATCATATTGACTATTTTCTGTTTTCGACTGCATTAAAAGTGTTTCTAATTCGGTAGTATATGAATAATACATTGGATCCTCATGCGTCCTATCAACCAAGCAGGGTTCTAATACTGCAGATGTAGCTTGCATTAATTCTGTCTTTTCTTTGCTTGACCACCATCCACCACCTCCTGCAATATTCATTGTCGTACTGCTAATATTGTATAGCTTATTATATACCGAATCATAATCTACAATCTTTTTCTCTTTTTTTATAAGCAAATCATATAAAGCCAAGAAAAGCAACTGAAAATATCTTGGTCCTTTATAAATTCTTGGTCCTACAATTTGTCCTATAATTGTTTTATTTCTATTATAGAAAATTCTCTTAATTTCATCATATATACATAAAAATTGTTTTTCTAAAACTTCCGGAGTAATTGAAACAATAGCTTCTTCTATTTTTTTACTTCGCGTCTCAGAATCAGTAGTTCTAAAACCATAGTACTCATCCAAAACACTTACATTAGATGGCGGAATAGGATTCATCACCATTGCAGCCAAAATATCCGCAATTTGTTCTTCATCCATAGACATTCTTAAATCCTCTTTATTGATTATATTCTCTTTAACCCAAAATACTTCATCTGGATCAATTCCTTCATTATCCTTGCTAATACTAATTTTCTTCATATTTGATAACAATAATACATCCTCATGTGACACATCTCCTCTAATTTGTGTAGAAATTCTCCTCACTAGCTCTGCGAAATTACTTGTAGCCCCCGCCTGTCTTATTTCCTGTCTAGATAAATGCTGACCATTTGAATTAATTCTCCTAAATACTTCATCTATAATATCCCCGTTCTTCTCATCATATACGGAAAAAGGTAATTCATAACTTACAATTTTTACGCATATAGCTCTATCTAAAATTGGGGATTTTTGTTTCAATACATTTTTATCCAACAATTCTTTAGTTAGGGCAGTTGACGATAAATCAAAATATTTTCCATCACTTGATGGATAATCGTTTTCAATATAGCAGAATATTGCATTTAATCTTTGCAAACCATCAATAATTTCGAATCGTTCTTTATCCCTATATTCATTTTTTGCAAACAAAAATAACGGTACAGGATACCCACTTGCAAGCGAATCAATAAATGCCTTTTTTTCAAAAACATCCCATACCAACTTTCTTTGATATCTTCTATTTACCAAATATAATTCATTCCTATAGTCCTCATATGCTCTTTCTACAACTTTTCCGTTAATAATTGGTTGTTTAGACATTTTTGCCTCCTATAATAATCTTTATTTTTCTCTTGTTAACTGGCTCTTTTACATTTTCATAAAGCTGCTATCCCCCCCTTTCCCAGTACTACTTTTTTCTCTTTATAGTACCTCTCCAAATCTTCCCTCATCTGCCCCTTAACTCTCTCCCAATCCTCCTCACTCATCTTCGCCAACAGCGCATGATTCAGTGAGATCACTCCCAGGTCCTTCGAGTAGTACATAAATCTCTTTCTCTCGAACTTTTCAAAGGGATTGGTCAGCATGCTGCTTTTGATCATTTTCCGGTCTTTCAGAGTCTCGGCATTATAAGGGCAGCTGGGGCGATCCACCGGCAATCCTTTATCGATCCTATCCTGATAAAAGGCTATGTAATCTGTCAGCACATCCTCGATCTTCGCATCGCCTATCGTGTCCATATGATCGATAAACGACAGCAGGAACGGCATCTTATAAGACAACGAATAATCTCTTTCCTCCAGGAATGCAAAAAAGTCATCCCGAACGGTGTCATCGTTATGTTCCTGAATGTTCAGTTCTTTTCTGTATTTCTCCACATCCTCCGGGCTAAACAGGCTGATCTTCTTGCTGCCAAATGGGAACTCCACCGTTGGTGTAATCTTCCCCTTACGGATCCAGCTGATGATCGTTCCGGTATTGACGAAGTACTCTCTCGCCAGCTGTTCCTGACTGTAGTAATCCCCATACTTTTCTTCAAAGGTATGGATGTCCACTTCCACGATCCGTTCCACGCGCTCTGTGATGCCATCGATCTCAATCATTTGTCCCGGCAGGTAATCCTGTCTGGTGATATCGCCGAACGGAACATACAATGAGTTTCCGAAGATAGCATGCATACTGCAGGGTCTTACCATAGCTCCGTATTCATCTACCACATCAATAACGAACACATTTTTCTTGATGGATGTCCGGCGCAAACCTCTGCCGATCTGTTGAAGATACAGCACCTTCGACAGCGTTGGGCGCGCCATAACAAGTATCCCGAGTTCCGGATAGTCCCAGCCTTCCGAGATCATATCGCAGGCACAGAGGAAACGTATCTTATGCTCCTTGAATTCCTGCATAACCTTCTCCGGATGTTTTGTATCTCCACTGTAATCCTGCGCTGAGATATCGGCTGCGTTCAGCAGGCGTGCCATCTCTTTGGTATGCGCCTTGTTGATACAGAAGATAATTCCCTGACGTTTTCCGGCATCTCCCTCTGTGAAATAATCCTTCAGCACATTTACGATCAATTCATTTCGGGAAGTGACACGCACACTCTTCTCCAGATCCGCATTCACATAATCTTTTCCATTAAAACGGACATGGCTCAGATCAATATTCGTCTCGATCCGGTAGACATTCGCCCTCGCCACAACTCCCTTCTCCATTGCATCCTTCAGAGAAAGCTCGGTTGTATAATTTCCGAAGATTTCTTCCAGTCTCTTTTTATCCGGGCGCTGATCCGTCGCTGTCAATCCTATCAGGAATTCCGGTGCATAGTATTGGATCACCCGCTTTAACATCGGAGCTACCGCGTGGTGCGCCTCATCCACTACAATATAGGAATAATAATCCCTTGTTTTTTCATGGTAATGTCTTACCGCATAGCTGTAGGTCTTAATATCGATCCGGTCCTGCAACGGCTGTAGGTCCTTATCGATTCTCTCTTTCCAGTCCGCAATGATATTCGTATTCGGTGCCAGGATCAAAGCCCGGAACTGCTCTTTTCCGGCTGCAAATTTCTGAATATCTTCTTCTACGATCCGGGATTTTCCGGCTGCGGTAGGTAGTACAATGAGGAATGCACGAATTCCTTTTTCCCGCCGTTCCTCTATCTGCGCAAGGCTGATCTCCTGGTGCTCATACAGTTCCGTTTTACGTTCCAGCAGCAATCCTGCTTCCCGGAATCCGCCGGTGTCTTTTCCCAGGTAAGACCGAATATCATCCTCGATACGATCCTTGAATCGGCAATCTTCCGTGGAAAAACGGTATAGCTTTAATCCCCACAATGCGCAGGTATTCTGCTTGCGCAATTGTTTGCGATAGCCCTCTATTCCGATCAGCTGCGGATGGTGGTAATGAATTCCGTTTTCCTCGATGGCCACTCTGCCGTCTGCGGTATCTACGAGATAATCGAGGAAATAATTGTTGCCGTCTTCATCGGATATCCGGAATTCTTTTTGCAGGTATTTCAATGCCCGCATACCGTAGACATCCGTGAAATTCTGTTCAAACAGCAGCTCCAGCGGCGATGAATCCGCGTGCTCTCCTCTTTCTGAGATTTTTTTGGTAGAGTACAACACTTCCTGTCGGCTTCTCTGCAGGCATTTTTCTATCGTTTCCGGATCGAATCCCAGGAATCGGAACACTCTCCGGTATATTTTCATATAGTGGTTTTGTTTATCTGTGATCAGTGTATAAGGAAAAATCTGCTCGCCATCACGGCAGGAGCAGATTTCATCATCGATAATGACCATGTCCACCCCATCATCATAAAAGTGACTCACACCGCCATTCGGATAAGTCACTGTCTCCCGGAGGACATAGTTCGGATATGCAATTAAGAATTGATCTTTTTCAGGAATAGATTCAACCATCTTTCTTCCCTGTCCGGTCGTACATCTTCTGTCAGAAAGTTCCGCAGCTGCTGTAAACTCGTATGTTTTTTCAGCAGCTGCTCCAGTTTCTCTTCTGTGAAATCCAGAAAATATCTGCCGTTCCTTTCCCCCTCAAATACACCATACTTAAATGACATGTACAAAATGCCCTGCGGCTTCAGCGCCTTCTCGATGCGATATAACACCTCATCCAGTTCCCCATAGGATAAGTGCAGCAGCGATGAGCACGCCCAGATACCGCCATACACTTCCGATGCATCCAGCTCTTGGAACAGCTGGCATTTCACCGGAATCCCCGTGTACTCTGATGCCAACGCGCACAGTTCCGCGGATCCGTCTATCGCGTCTACCCGATAGCCATGCTCCAGGAAATATTTCGTATCCCTTCCGGAGCCGCAGCCCAGGTCCAGGATCTTCGCCCCTGCAGGAAGCCCTTCTATAAATTCATCCTGCATTACATGAAAATCTACATCCCGCGTGTTCTCCACAAAATCGGCGGCATTTTGATCATAATATTGAATTGTCTGATTCTTTTTACTTTTTTCGCTCATTTAAAAGTATCATAGCATATTTTCAGGAATACTGCAATCTATGTAAAATTGCTCCCTCTATTATATGTATGACAATATCCGACAGAATCTTACAAACTTTTCAACGAAGCAACGCGACCCGCGACCACGCACAGGACACTGGATGCAAGATTGCCGCTCAATTTGCAATCTCTCTAAACATGAATTTAGTAGTTTATAACTCTTTGAGACGTCACATTTGTCCTTATATCGCACCATTCTGCCAATCCCTCTATATCAGCTACGTACTTATGACCTGCATCACTATCATATATTTCTTCATCAATCCCTACATGTAATAAATTCGTATTTACATTATAGTTTATTGATATTAAATTTAAGATATCCTTGCTGCAATAATTTGGAAATCTTTTGCTCGGTTCAATAGTATCTGCTACGCAGAGAATAAATAACAGCGGATTGTCTCTGTATGATATGAGCTGGAATTTATCTGGTAATAAGCAATTCAGGGAATAATATTTATACCTTTCCTTACAACAATCATCATCCTCCGCTTTGTACATATTATGCGCCGCAATGCAATCTGCTATATAAGCAAATAGTTTAATTTGTTCAATGCAGAAATGGAGTCCTTGCTGATTATAAAACTCATAAATATCTCCCCTAAAAAAATTATCTGTTGCCATTTTCCTATACTCTTTAACATAATTAACAATCATTCTAGAGAAAAATTCATCTGCTCCTACAATTCCATGATCTAATTTACCCATCTTCCACAAACGATAATAAAAATAATTATTTTTCGTTTCTTTAGAATATCTTGGTCGTTTTATTATTGTGCCATTATTGTATTTTATAGTATCTTCCAATTTACCTGTTGCATTCCGATTGTAATATGCCACTTTGCTCCTAACTCCAAACGATGGATGTATGTATGCAATATCAATGCCATGGTCTTGATACCATATTTTCCTTGTAAGAAATTTCCAGAAATGCATTGCATTACAATTGTAATTATAATAATCCTTTTGAGAAGGCAATTCTAAATACACTTCGGAATAATTTTCATACACATATCCCAAATCATGTGCTAAACATAATAGATACCATATATACGAAAAAGGATAGCATAAAGATACTTCCGACCTAATCGCAATATCCTCATCTATTGTTCTCTGTAAAAAAGCTCCTATGAAAAAAACATTGACTGTATGTACATTTCTGATTTCCAAATGTTCATTCTGGGAATTTATCCAAGTATCTAGTGTATATAATTTAGAGCCTCTTTGAAAATAATTATATATAAAATCACTCGCGGCTCCTTCATTTTGAAAAACATCTTCAAACTTCATGTCATAATAATTCCAAAATCCTCTATGATTTTCCATTTCACTTCGTAATTGTTGATACAACGTCATCCTGTTTTCTCCTAAAATCATGTTTAGTTCATTTGCCAAAACCGTTGCCAGACGCAAACAAAATTCAACTTTCATCAACTGCAAGTATCCAAGCTTAAATACTTTTCACTCAGTAAGAGCTATTGTTCACTTACATTTACATCATATATATTATTTATGTAATACACAGTTTGTCCTTCTTTCTCTATAATTTTCTGTGCCTTCCGATTCAAATCTAATTTTCCATTCTTTATTTGTGTTTCTACAACTATATAACTATCTTGCGTTTCATATACAACCGCATACAACATCATATCCTCTTCATCTGTATTAGTAAGTTCTAATATTTTGTAATCCTCTCTATATTGTTCCGCTGTTTCAGCAATCCAATATGTATAACCAAAGCCAATAGCTAAAGTAATTGTAAAAGCAACTATAAGATCCTTAATCTGATTCTTCCTACTAATATTTTGTTTTTGCGTTCTTGCAATCTTTTCCTTTTTACGTTCTGAATGTACAAGATTTATTGCAAATGAATTTATTAATACTACCACGATAATATACAGTATTAAAACAGTTACTACTAACCCAGGTGTAAGTTGAGAATAAAGTTGCTCAACTGTAAAGTCATTGCTCACAAAAGCAATAAAAAAGAGTATTACTACTTCTATCGCTACAAATATAACAATATTTCGAACTTTTTTCTTTTTTGTTTTCAAAATCTTATAAAAAACATAGTTACTGAATATACCTATTGTTAAATAAGCTATCAATTGTATCGTTTGCAAAAATACACTGTCATTATTCATATCAATATAGCATTTATCTATTTTATAAACAGAAAATCTTCCTGCCATATAGGTATACCAAATGCCTTTGATGATCCATAAAGCCATAGAAAAAACAATCGCCACGCAGGCACTAAATTGCGAAAATTTTTCATTCCAATATTTCTTGCATATCTCATACATATAATGCGGCAGAGACTCTTCTAACGATTCATTTTTACTTAACGTTTCTGGTATAGAAATACCAATGTCTTTATTCAAGCGCTGTACATCGAGAGAACTATTATCCTCGTTTATATAATCATAATATTTTTCTAAACTATTGACCGCCTTAGGATTGTCACAAAAAATATCATATAATTTATTTATATTTTCTTGTTGTTCCGTTCCTTCTTCCTTCATTTTCATTTGAAGATATTCATCAATATATTTGGAATACTCCGGATTAATATTACTCAGATCACATTTATTCCAATTTTCCATAGAATATTTTAATATATAACATGAAAAAGCGTTGCATACGGTCTCCTCATACCAAGATAAAAACCGTTCTTTCTTCCACTGTCTTTTATACTCCTGTAATATGCAATAGCACATTTCATATGCTAATTGAAATATCATTTCATTCCACATACATGGTTCTTTCAAAGCTAATTTTATTTTTGCGGAGTCTGTTCCTAATTCCGTATCCACATGTTTCAATTCTGCATCGTTATAGATTATGCATTGCTTCCCGTACATTTTTTCTATACCAAATATTTCTTTATATACAGGCCATATGAAATCTATTATTCTACTAACATTATCGTCCGAAGTAACAAATAAATATCTTTCGTTTTCCACTAATTCATCCTCCCATGTCATACTATGTAATAACTTTTGATATGTAGAATTTATCTTTCATAAATCACTGTTCAACTTACCTAATTCCTCACAAATACGTTGAATTCTTCGCCGCCCTATTTGTGGAAGAAAAATATATTTTCCCACGACATAACCAATACAAACCACTATACTCATGGCAGCTATCAATCGGGAACTAAAACTTGTATAGTTTGATAAAACAAGAAAAAGTATTGCAACACTTAATAAATATGTAGCATTATATCTACTAATATTTGCATAATATTTATCAGGAAATTTCATTCTATATTTCATTGGGCATCCCTTAATAGTATTGTGCTGTTCTATATAATTCTGAGAATAGTCAAAAGATCCCCTAATTCTGTATAAACTACCATTGTGACCCTTTTCTATATCGCTATACACGGATAGCATCTCCGCAAGACTATTGCTGTCAATGGCCTGAACTATCCTTTTTACGCCATAGCATTCACTATAATATTCATATAATTGACAAACAGAGACTATCATGAAAATAATGGTAGCGCACATACTAATTGTCGTTTTAGCATTAGTTATTGTCAAATAAATAAAAAATTCAGCTATAAAATCATATAGATCAGGAACAACGGTTAGAATATTGATTGCAAGCATCACATAACCAATAATAGCCAATGTGTTATTCGTGGAAGCTACCTTATTACCAAATATGCATTTCAGAAAAATTTTAGTTTCTTTAGTATCTGCGACAGAGCCATCATACGGCAGTAACTGAGCCATCTCCTTATAGTATTTATCCTTTTTGCGAAACCGTGTTTTCTGGTACTCCTCCAAATAGATTCTTCCCAGTCCCCGTAAGGCACTGGGCTTTTCATTCTCCACAATAAATAATTTGTCATAATTTTCAGCATATTTTTGAGAATGTGGAACATAGTCAGCATAAATATATGCTATTATCATTACCAGGCCTCCAACTAATGCCCACTGCAAATTAATAATTTTTATGAAAAAAATAATTATCCCATAAATGATTGCACATGCCAGCATTATTTTTATTCCAGATCGTAGTTCAGCCCGCGCTTCTTCTAACTGGCTATACTTAGCCGGCTTAATTTCCTCTATAACTTCTTGTTTTGATCTTCCTAAAAAATCCTTATCCACATTATTTTCATGCACCTTACCTATTATAATTAAAGCAATTTCTATCATGATTACGATTATGCTAAGAATTGTTTGATTCACCGCATCCAACTCGTTTATATTAGGAATTATTGCAATAACTACACTAACCACATTTGCAATAAGTATTGTTAGTTTCAAACAATATGTTTTAGAACTTATCATAACTTTTCCCTGCCTTTGTATAATTTTATCAATATGCCTCTACTTAATACATGACAATAAATGACAAAATCTTACAAAAAACTTTAGGGAGACTCTATTGGAGAAGTTGCCACCGGTCATCAAGTTTTCTACCAGTACTCCTCTCCCCAGTACCTCGCCAGCACGCTCTCCATATTCGCTCTGCCCACGGGATTCGCGGTATGGATCTCCACGGGGTAAAAGGTCTCCCGCTCCACCAGCCAGTCCAGCAGTTTGATGGCATCGCCGCCCTGATTTGCAAAATCTCCCAGGTCATGGTCGAGATCCAGCACCTCGATCTCAATGCCGTTTCTCTCCGCCTCGCGGATCAGCGTCTTGGCTTCATTCACGGATCTGGCGCTCTCATATCCCCAGGGTGCCGGGCGGAGATCATCTAACCAGATTTTCATTGTTTCTTCCTCCTCGGTATATCTCCATCAACATTTTGTAATTTTTCATTTCCATTCCTGCAGGCTGTCGATCTCGGTCCCGCAATATTCACACACGCCTTTGGTCACATCGATATTGGCGTCGCATTTAGGGCATTTGATCACGTGGATCCCGCTGTCCAGGGTCATGACTCTGTCATTGTGGCTGAGGGAGAAGGTATCCTTCTGATATGCGGATGTGATCCGCCCACCTCGCAGATACACCAGTCTGACCTGTAACTCCACATCCACGCACAGTATGCCGTTCTCCACATGCTCCTGCAGACCGGTATAGTCCATAATGTCGTAATCAATGACATCCGGCCGGGAATAGTAGCGTCTGCCGGCTTCGTAGTTCAGGTTATTATAGAACCGCTTTTTGTCAATGCCGGTGCTGGTCCAGAATTCCTGCTGCTGACGGTTCTGTTTTTCTTTGTATCGTCTGACAGGCCCCAATACCGCATAAGCATCGCACAAGTAGAAAAAGTAATAGAGGATCATCGCCAGGATTGTGCTGTAGATAAAAATTTTGCCTACATCATAGCCATTGAAGGTCCTGGAGGTATTTATGATCCACAGGCTGCATAGCAGGAAGGATACGATGTAGTCTACCACTCCTGTGACGATCCGGTAGACCGGGCTTTGCAATACCAGGTCATAATGGTGCTTGCCGCCCAGCTCCTTGTCTGCATAGTCGATATTGGAGGCCGCATCACAGCAGGGACAGCCGTTCACAAATTCCTTTACTTTGCCGGTAAAGCCACAGTTCTCACAGGTATGCTGTGCCTCTTCATCCATTCCGGATACATAGGTATACTCCATGCGGGAATCGAAGATTTTCTCTGTATGGAGCAGTTTCCCCTGCCGGAAATACTCCTTGCGGCAGCGGATACCACTGTGCACATCATCCTGACAGGTTCCGTCTGTGGACCGGTACCTCAGGGTGCCATCGACGATGTAGGTAGTCTTGATATTGACGCCGCTTTCTGTAAGCCTGCGCATTTGAAGTGTTTCGGATATGAATGCCATTGCTTTCGTGTCCTATCTGTTATTGTTGTTATTATTGTTGTTATTGTTATTATTGTTGTTGGAAGAGGAACCACCGCTGCTGCCGGAGCCTGAGGATGGTGTGTAATGAGGGAACACTTTGAATTCTGTCCGTGACAGCAGGATTCCGTCAATGCTGCTGTCGGTGCAGTTCGCCATGATCACCTTCTGGGTTTTTGCGGTATTCTGCCCAATGATGAGGGACAGATTCTGTCTGCCTCCCTTGATGAAAGCCTCCGGCTCCTGCTCCAGGAAATGATAGATCTCCCAAAGCTCCTCCTCTGTCACCTCATAATATTTCGTCAGTTCCACGCAACGCTTCATGCGGATCAGTTCTTCATAGGTCTGCGGTTCAAAATTCATGGAAAGCCTCCTTGTCATTTTTTTGATCCAGTGTCAGATAGTAAAATTCAATGTTCTGAAAGGGGAGATTGATGGCCTGTATATGGTAATAGGCATTATTTTCCTGCTTCCGGTAATGGCAGTCTCTCAGCTCCGTAGTGGTGCACAACAGATTGTTCGGGCTGTCCGTAGCATATTCCTTTGCATATTCGCGCAGGAGCCCGGAAATATCATATACATACCATTCTTCTTCGTTGTCCCCGGAATGGTCCAGCACCCCTTTATAAATCTGATGCGTGGCAATATGCCGCTGCTTTGTTCTCCCTTCATCCCCATAAGTCACGAGATCTCCGGACAACAGCATCAGGTACAATGCGTTGTTCTCCGGATAATCGCATTCTTCCTGCAACATATGCTTTTTCATACGCAGCTTTACCGTACTGATGGGTGTCAGATATAGGATCTCCCTGGACTTCCTAAGAATCTGGGAGATCAGCGGATATCTGTCTCCATCCACGTCCAGTTCGAACACACCGCTGTCATAGATATATTGTAACTTCGCATCTTGTGCAATGATCTGTTCCAGCGCAGGATATTCTGCGGATGCTTTTGCAGGCAGATACTTTTCCGGCTCCTCGAGGCGCATCTTCGTCACATATTCATATGTCGTCTCGTCAGCAGAAGCATCCGGGGCATAGCCGCGGTCCCGGTACATCTGCTGTTGCAGCAGGCAGGTGTAGCTTTTGCCGGAGCCATATACATTTTTCACAAAAGGGCAGCCCGTTTTGCACAGATACAGGTAAGTGCACCTCGCACATTCCTCGGGAAACGGTTGTCTGTTATGGTTTTGGAAGATCTTCCGTGCAGCGGTTTTCAAAATGGTGTCCACCGTGTCACGGTAGATATTACCGTAGTAAAAATCTTCGTTCTTCTGACCTCTGACACAGGAATAGATGTCTCCGTTACGCTCCAACAGGAAAAATTTCTCTCCACAATTATCGCAGTTGGTGCAGTATTCCGGTCCGAACTCATCGAACCATGCACCGTTGACCCCGGCATCCAGATTGGTCCCGTCAAAAGCCTCGTGCATCCGTCGGTAAAAGATCAGCTGTTCCTCTTCACTCATGTGATGCAGCAGGCCACAGGAATTGTAGTCAAACCCTATCATGAAATTAAAATCATTCATATCCAGGCACGTGTTCCGATCCAGGAATCTGATATCCTCGATGATCTGATCCAGCTGTTCGAAATGCTCCCGAAAGATCGTGGCAGATACTTTTTTCTTGTCAGGAATCTCCTCCAGCAGTCGGATATTATCCAGTATCCGTTCCAGTGTGCCCTCTCCGCCTTTCGTCACCCTGTATTTTTCATGCAGGGAAAGAGGCAGATCCAGGCTGCCCGATATGGACACGTTGAACTCACGGATGGTCTCGATATGTCTGTCCAGTCCGTACAGGTTCGTCTTAATGTGGGGATGCCCCACCCGGAAGCCGGCATCCGTGATGAGTTCACGGTTTTCCTGATAGTAACTGCTGATATACTGGATCAGGTCATGGAATTCCCGCTCCTGCAAAGTGGTCACTTCGCCGCCGTGCAGGGAAATATTAAAGGGTACCACATCCGCTTCACGGAATTTCGCGATGGCATATTGCAGGGTCTCCAGGCAATCTCCGCCCCGCAGGGTATCTACGGTGTTGTCCTCCAGATAACAGTACCGGCACTGCATGTTACATGCCATGGTCGGCACATATAACAAATGAATAAATTTAGTATTCATAGTAATCGATCCTTACAGGTGTCTCCTTGAAAGCACGTTCATTGACAGATACGCCCCGGGGCAGTGTGATCTCCCGCAGAGAATCACAGCACCGGAAAGCGGAAGACCCGATCTGCTGCAGCTTGCTGTCCGGGGAGATCACCACCTCTTCCAGACTGGTATTTCCATAAAACGCGTGTCCGCCGATCCTGGTCACGTTATCCGGGATCTCTATGCGCAACAGGCTGCTACATTCTTCAAAGGTGTTGCCGCGGATCTCCGTCAGTCCCGCCGGAAGATTTATCTCCTCCAGGCTGCTGCAATGGTAAAATGCTTCCCCGCCCAGATACGTCAGATGCTCCGGCAATGTGACACGTTCCAGGCTTCTGCAGTTTTTAAATGCCTGCCCGCGGATCTCTGTAATGCTGTCCGGCAGCGTTACCTCTGATAAAAAGGGCATATTGGAAAAGGTGTTGCCGCGCAGGCCCACTACCTTCTCCCCCTGATAAGTATCGGGGATGGTCGCCGTAGTCATATTCGTCAGACCATAGACATAAAACCGCACATAATATCCGTCATCTGCCTGCTCATAGAAGATCCTGGGCTTACTGAACAACAGCAGTGAGCCTGCCACAGCCACCGCCATGAGAGCCCATTTTAATTTTTTGCTGTAATCCGGCACCATGGATGCCTTCACATTCATGACAATATTCGAGATTTTCTCCTGGGATCTGGATCTGATCTCCTTTTTCAAATATTTTATCAGCTGATAACGGCTGGTCAAAAATGCATATACCACCAGGATGATAAGTCCGATCACATAGGTTTTCATCGGAAAATGAAAGAAAAACAGAGATATGTATACGAATAACAGAACCGCCAAAACGGCATTCAGTATGTTTTTTCTGCGCAGCATATCCTCCGGGATCAGATTCTGTTCTTCCGTGATCCCGGCGCGCTGCATTTCACGTTTTATAAACCCTTCGACACAATCCTCCTCGGACATGGCAAACAGCGGATCAAAATCCTCTACATGCACTATCCTGCCCGTTACCGTTTCGTCAGCTGCCGGTGCATGGATCACCGCCTCAGCTGCTGTCTGCACCTTTTCCTCCATAGATAAAGTCTTTCCCATACCGTTATTTTCCCTTCTTTTCTACTGTGCATAGTACCTTTTTCGTCTCCAAAGGACTACAATACTCTTCCATTTCGCGATTCTGTCGTTTAATATTCAGAGCTTAACAGGAAGTCATAAGCTCTGCCAAATCCACTAACAAAATACTGTCATCAGACCTCACTTCATTCAAGACAGCCTCTGTGAATCCGTATTTTGAGAAAAGTACATAGTAAGAATTCTTTCTGTTTATACGGAACGCATCCGCTTTTGCTTTCAGATCCTTTAATACAGAAATATCCAATTTCTCATTGCGCCACTTACACTCTCCGAAAAGATAATCCTTTCCGTCATTTGCAATTAAATCAATTTCCTCCTGACCATGCGTTGCAGCATTGGTTCCCCACCATCTTCCGATAGAGGTATATAATATCGGCAGTTCTCCTCTCGCATTCTTCGAATTCAGATAATCCATGCAGACTTTTTCAAAAACCAGACCCATATAACTGCAATAATCCGGCTTAATTCGTTTTTCCCATACTACCTGCTGTGCTCCGGTTTCAATCAATGTTCTGTTGGTAAATACATATCGGTACCAGAATCGGAACATAAAGTCTGAGATGCCATAAATCGTTTTTCGGGATGATTCCTTTTCTCCAAATGGTGTTTCTTTATGAAGGATTCCAAGTTCGCACAATGTTTTAATATATTTCAGGCACTTGGCTGAGTCCTCGCCGATTTTTGTGGAAATCTCATTTGCTTTTGTATATCCACTTGCAATCGCTTCTATTATCGCACTGTATACCCCCGGTTCCTGCACTTCCTGACGCAATAGTAACAATGCCTCTTCATAAAGATAAGAAGTTACTTTCAGATAGGTTCTCTTAATATTTTCCTCGAAACTTTCCTTCTCATTTATTTGCTGCAAATATAATGGTGTTCCACCATATGCACCATACAGCATAAGCTTTTCTTCATCAGAAAAACCAGTCATAAACTTAGCGCTTGTCTGATAAGTAAATGGCTTCATATGAAGCTGCGCAGTTCTTCTTCCAAAAAGAGGACTTTTAGAACCAAGTACTTCTTTTTCCATAAATCCCATATAGCTTCCGCTTAGTATTAAAAACATCTTTCCGCTTGTCAGTTTATGGTCAATCAGATGTTGAAATTCTGACAATAATGCCCTGTTTTTCTTCACAAGGTAAGGAAACTCATCGATAACCAGTACCAGTTTTTTGTTACCCTGCCTTTCATCAATGTAAGACAGCGCATTACTCCACGACGAAAATGGTTCCAGGTTGTTTTCCTCATAAAACTGAAATACAAGCGATGAGAATTTTTCAAGATTTAACTTATTATTGCTCTGCTCCGCCGAATAGAAAATCGCATCCTTATCCTTACAAAATTCATTCAGAAGAGTCGTCTTTCCTACACGCCTTCGACCATACAGTACGAATAGTTGAAATCTCTCTTGCAGATATAATTCCTCTAAGTCTGCAAGCTCTTTTTCTCTACCTATGAATACTTCCTGCATCGAGCTCCTCCATTGTTACTCAAAAGTAATTTACTTTAAAGTTAATTATGTGGCATTCTTTCCATTTTGTCAATGGGATTCTACTATTTGCCGAAATTACATTATTAAAGCCCCATCAAACAGATTTCTCTATCCAATGGGGCTTCTATGTCATATTTTTGTAATTTTACAAATTTCCACAAATAAGGTACATCACGTTTTTAGTACAGCTTTGCACCTGCCGGGATTCTGTCATTTACCATCAAGAGGTTCCCTGAATTCGATTCATTCCCATACTATATAATTCTGCCGTTTTCAATTATTTCCTTATAAACCACTTTATATCTGCTTAAAATGGTGCACAAAAAAGGCATCAGCCGATTATGACCAATGCCTTATACGTTATCCTTTATTTGGTTCGCTTCGTTCTATTAGCCAATTTCTTATTTTTTTCATTTTTGGCTAATAGAATTATTTATCCAACAACCAATCCGCAATATCAATAACCTTGATTCCCTCATACTGATATTCATCATGCCTGGTTCTGGCTATCACATACTTAGGGTATGCATCCTTAATCTGCAAAAGTGGAGCTACCTCTCTTTCAAAGGTCTTCTCTTCACTGATATTATCAGATACCTGAATATAGATTTTTTCACTCCGCTTCACTGCGACAAAATCTATTTCCTTCTTATATAATATGCCTACATATACCTCATATCCTCTGCGCAACAACTCAATCGCCACGATATTCTCTAGTATCCGCCCGTAATCCATATTCTTTGTTCCAAGTTTTGCATAACGGAAAGTATGGTCACTCAAATAGTATTTATCGTTGCTCGATAAATACTTTTTCCCTTTAATATCATATCTCCTAACCTTGTAAAACGCGAATGCATTGCATAGGTATTGCATATAATTGCCAACCGTCGTATGGTGTATCTTCTCCTGCATGCTTCCCAGAGTATTGGTAATGTTACGCGCGGACGAAAGATTCGACACATTATCCATAAGGAAATCCACAATTCTGTCCATCAGCTGCGTATTTCTTATCTTGTATTTTTTGCGTATGTCACGCACTATCAGTGTATCAAACACATCAGCTATATAATCATACTTTGCTTCCTGATTTTTATAAAGATAGGAACCAGACATTCCACCCTCTAGCACATACTTATCCAAAGCGTCGTAGCGGTCTTTCAAGCCAAAGTACTCCATATACTCACTAAAGGAAAATGGATATACTTTGATTTCAAAAGTACGCCCTGTAAATAACGTAGCCAAATCCGAACTTAATAAAAAAGCATTAGAACCGGTAATATAAATATCATACTTCTCGCTGGCATGAAGTCCATTGACTGCTTTCTCAAAATCTTTGCACATTTGCACTTCGTCAATAAAGACAAAATTCTCTTTACCTGCAACATAATATGCGTTTACATAATCGTATAATGCGCGATAAGTCAGTAAATCGTCATAATCAGGCAGGTTAAAATTTATCTGTATAATATTGCAATCCGGGTCCTCCGATTCAATATATGCTCTAAATGCTTCTAGCAGCTTTGACTTTCCGCTTCGTCTTACACCGGTAATGACCTTGATATCCGGAGTCCCAAGTACATTGATTAACTTATCTAAATACTGTCTACGCTCTATCAGCTTCATCTGCATCATCCTTTCACAAACAGTATGTACTTATTATACTGTTTCTATTAGCCAAAATCAATATTTTCTCATTTTTGGCTAATAGTTGTAGTGGTATTGACGAGGACTTTTCTTTCAGATTTTCTACTAACAGGAATACTCCGTTTACATATTAGATAAAAGCATGTAAAATTTCTTTTACATAGCTTAATTGCGGTCTATTTAGCTTGTTTCCTGACTACTCAGGAAAAATATTTCTACCCTCGCCCCACCTGTATTTTCAGAATTTGAAAGTTTAATACCTCCACCATATTTTTCAGCCACAGTTTTTGCAAAAAATAGTCCCATCCCATAATGGGCTTCGCCATTTCTACTTGTGTCATCCATAAAAAACTGCTCTGTGCCATGCAATAATGCTTCTTTTGTAAATCCTGATCCGCTATCCTCCACAATGAATGTCAGCCGGTCATCCTGCTCCTTTGCGTCAATATAAATGATTCCATTTTCTTTTGTATGCTCCACTGCATTCTGGATCACATTCATTACGGCCCGGAACATTGGATCATAAGCAATCGTTACCTTTTTATCACTTTGTTCCGCCTTCCAATCTATCTTCTGGTGATAGATTTCTACCAGTCCGAGTGCCTGTTCCTTTATATCTGCGAAAAAATCTTCTAACCTCACCGTTGTATAGGTAACATCACTGCAATTCCATGATTTTGTGACATCTATCAACTGTTTTACATAACTTTGTATCTGTGTTGTGCCGTTCAAAACATAAGTGATATTTTTCTTCTGTTCTGTGGTCAGTTCAGTCTCTGAAAGTAGTTCTGCATTTCCCCGTACAATCGTAAGAGGTGTTTTAATATCATGCGCCAAAGCAGACATCTGCTGTTTCTTTTCCTGCTCTGTTTTCCACTGCTTTTCTAAAGATTCTCGCAATGCATCTCGCATATCATCGATTGCCGATAAACAGTCATCAAACTCTTTGATACCGGAACAGGATGTCTCATATTCCAGATTTTGATCCTTTATTTGTCCGATTGCGTCTAATACAGGCTGCATCTGCTTTTTGATTCTTTTTCCAAAACGTATGGACGGAATGATGATAATCGCTACCGCTCCAATCACAGACATAATACTCATCACATTCTGTGGTCCTATAAAATGCTCCCTCAAAAAAGCTGAATGATATTGAGGTGTCAGGCGATATTGCAATACAACATATTCATTTTCCCTTACAATTACTTTATAAAAATATTTCCCGGATGCGTTTCCGTACTTTGCAACATTCCATGCTATCTGTTCGTATTGTTCTGACAGATCTCCACCTATTTTCTCTCCATTCTCTGAAAAGATTACATAATCACAAAGTGCGGGAATCATCTCAGCAGTCACTTTATCTGCACGTAGAATCGTATCATATGCTTCATTAATCTTTTGCTCTGCATAATTTGCCGGATAAATACAGCCCACACTAATCAAAAGGCACAGCAGCAGCCAAGCAACAATCACCAAACCAACTAATGATCCAAGCATGACCAGTACATATCTCATAAAAATCCTGCTGAGTGCATTGCTTCTCTTTACTCTTCCCATTTATATCCAATCCCCCAGACTGTTTTTATCGGCATATAATCATAATCCGCAAATTTTGCTCTTATATTTTTGATATGCGTGATTATAGTACTGTCATTACTCTCATTGTCAAAGCCAAAGACCGCTTCCAATATCTGTTCCTTCGAGAAAACCTGTCCTCTGTTTTTAGCCAGAAATTCACAGATTTCGTACTCTGCTTTCGTAAACGGAAGTTCTTTATCATCCATCAACAGTTTCTTTTGAGACATCTGAATGCAGACTCTCCCTAAAACCATCCGGACAGAATGTTCCCTGTGCTCTCTTCTAAGATGTGCATTGATCCTTGCCCGAAGTTCCATCACTCCAAATGGCTTTGAAATATAATCATCTGCTCCTAAAGAAAGTCCGTTTACCAGACTGTTTTCCTCCGTTTTTGCCGTAAGAAACAAAATCGGACAATCCACAAGTGCCCTGATTCTTTTGCATAATTCGAAGCCATCAATTCCAGGCATCATAATGTCCAGTAAAATCAGGTCATAACGATGTAATTCTTCCATATTAATTTTTAGTGGATTACTTACTTTGGTAACCAGATGTCCATCCTTATTCAAAATGCTTTCTATCATTTCCAAAATTGCCGGTTCATCATCAACTGCCAGTATTTTTGCCATAGTTTCCCTCGATTCTATTCCGATATTCTGTTTCCTTCCCAGTGGTTTACCCACCAAAAATAGTATACCATACTAATCCCTGTAAATATTAAGCAACCTGGTATGAATGACAACCATTCACCTACACTAGTTTCTCCCAATACAGATTGCAGATAAGTATATGGTACTCTACCCGTCCAGCAGACAAATACATATTTCCACACATAATCTCCAAGTCCGGTAAGCATCAATGCACTAATTAGTCCTGATATAATCCCTGCTCCAATGGATACCCCTTTTCCAAACTGAAAAGCCAGAATCAGCTGCCACAGATAAAGTGGAACACTGCTTCCCCACAGCAGCAATGCTGCAAATATACATCCTTTCATGATTTCGATATCGCTTGATGCGATTCTTCCAAATCCAATTCCGAATATGATTGCTGTCAATAGGATAGAGCACAGACACAAAACCAGTAGCATCAACAGTTTCGATAAAAATGCTGCAGGTTTATCCGGTAAAGACAACAGATTTTGAAAATCACCTGCATTTTGTTCCTGTTCCATCACACTTGCTGTAAAAATTCCAATAAGTACCGGAAGTCCTGCTCCTATTGCCTGATAAAATGCAATCACTTTCATATTTTCATTCCATGGTGAAAAAAAGTAATATATTAAAAATATAACGCTGGTTATAATCGGAATCAGTAAGTGTGCCAGAATCACAGATGTTCCTTTCATCTTTCGCAAGTCTGCATTAAGAGATCTTCCAATCATCTTATTTCACCTCTCTTCTCTCAAACCATTTCAAAAACAGAACCGTTACAAAAACAAACCAGATGATTGAGAGACACATTCCCGGAACAATGACTCCCGTATCCAAAAGAGGATTCCCTGCTTCTGCGGCAAGTCCATTTGGTAAAACATGAAGCAACGGGCACATCATTCGCATAGGGATTGCAGAAACAAGTACATACCAGATTCTGGTTTGTGATATTACCACACCGCTGACGGTAATAAACAGGCAGACGAACAGGTTTACAATCATTCCAAATCGTTCACTTAAAAATAAAGCTACCGGAATCTCCCATAACTCAGAAACCGTCAGAAACAATACTGCAATCAACGCTCCTCCAACTGGAACATGTGTCGTTAGAAGAAAGCCTCCAAGCGTTGCTCCTGCAAACACAATCACATTAGAAAACAAAATCATGTACCCAATATAAATAATTTTCCCCAGCAACAATTTTCTTCTGTCTGTGGGAATAGTCATTAAATGATAGTATTTTATCTTTTTCTCCTGCGCCACAGAAAGATAACAAAATAGAGCAATCATCCCCGGCAGCAAAAGTGTATACCACCAGTTCCAAACACTTTCTGCATAAGCATTTGTCATCCCAAGAGTAAATATAAATGCCATGACAAATGTAAGAAGAGGAAATCCCCAGATAAACTTTTTTCGCATGGTTCTTTTGGCTTTTTGATGTTCTGCTTTTATAATATTAACCATGGATTTCACCTGCTTTCTGGTTTTTTCTTACCACATTCATAAACAAATCTTCAAGATTATCTCCCTGCTTTAATGCTCCTTCGTATCCTAAGATTCCACCTGAAATAATCCCGACTTTATCTGCAAGTAACTGTACCTCTGAGAGAATATGACTGGAGAGAATTACAGTGATTCCCTGTTCCGGAAAAGACCGGATCAGCTCTCGTAATTCCTCGATGCCTATTGGATCTAATCCATTCGTAGGTTCATCCAATATCAAAAGTTCCGGTTCTCCAAGCAATGCCATTGCAATGCCTAGTCTTTGCTTCATCCCCAAAGAAAACTGTCCTGCTTTCTTCTTTCCGGTGTTTGTAAGTGATACAATCTGCAAGACCTCATCAATTCTGTTTTCATCTGTACCAAGCAATAATTGTCTTACCTTCAAATTCTCTCTGGCGGAAAGATTTTCATAAATAGGCGGATTTTCAATTAACGCTCCTATTTTTGATAAATCTTTCCTATCCAAAAGTTTTCCATCAAAGTAAATCTTTCCTGCAGTTGGTTTCATCATACCGGTCAGCATTTTCAATGTGGTAGATTTACCAGCGCCATTCGGTCCAAGCAGTCCATAAATCTGTCCCTTTTCGATATTAAGTGAAACATTATTTACCGCTTTCTGTTTTCTAAAATATTTACATAGATTTTGTGTCTGCAACATCATTTCCATCTTTACTATCCTTCCTTCTATATTTCATTTCTTACTGAAATATAACCTAACAGAAAAAAATAAAGATTTGATGAAGATTGCTAAATAATTCGTCTACTCTATTTTTATTCTCGTATGGAATAAACCATCAATTGAATATCATTATCAGAACTCGGCTTTCCACTGAAATCAGCAAAGCTGTTACAAATACGAAGTCCTAATTTACAGAATATTTCCGTGATTTCATCCAAACTATATAACCTTATAGGATTTCCTTCTTTCATTTCAGGCTTATAAAGTGCTTCTCCATACATATAGTCTACCTGCCCATATATCAGCGTTTTTCTATCCTTCTCCCATTCAAAAGCAGATAATGTAAGTCCCTTTTCTCCTGCATCCCATAACTTGCAAAGGGCAAGTTGGCAAACCGGAATTTATCTAAGATATTATTTGTCTATTAATTCCGCAATCTTAAAGATCCCAC
>OGGW01000954.1_pt1 | contig 24920 bp, 17 predicted proteins | sample 1571291 | NCBI WGS metagenome assembly OGGW01 (sample SAMEA2582028, study PRJEB24529) | metagenome | biome: Human gut stool | place: China | collected 2011 | reverse complement strand
AGCTGATCTGCTCAGCGTCGTCGTAGCTGAGGATGTTGGTATCCTCCCCCACAGAGACACTGTACTTCTTGTACTGGGCGTAGCGGTAGAGAATGGCCGCCAGCTGCTCCCGGGTGACGCCCGCCTCCGGCGCAAAGCTTTAGCTGTCGATCCCGCCGACGATGCCGGTTTTTTCGCCGAGGGCGTAGTTGTACTTGTAGCGGTAGTACTCATGGCCGGCCAGCAGGTTGAGGGAGTGGTCGCCGAACGTGCGGTCGTAGGTCAGCAGCTGGTTGAACGTGTAGCTCAGCGTGCGGGTGTTGGTCTTGCTGAGGCGTCCGCCCTGCTGGGCCGCGTTGCCGTGCTCCTTGTCGTAGACCAGCGTGCGCTGGTAGTCGGTGTAGTCCGTACCGAAGTTCATCGTGAGTTTCAGTCCGTAGAGCCGGGCCTCCTCCCTGACCGTCCCGAAGGTGATGTAGCTGCGCGCCGAAAGCGAGTTGCGGGTGTAGTAGGCCTTGTTGTTGTAAAGTTCGGCCTTCGAGTTGAAGCCCTGGGCCGAGGGGCGGTTGGCGTAGCCGTTGTCATCCTCCGATCCGTATTCGTATTGCAGCCGCCCGTCGGCGTCGCGCACGTTGTTGCCGGCCATGTCCTTCAGGTAGACGGGATAGACCGGGGCCATGAACTGCGCCGTGTACCAGACGTTCGACGTGCTTGCGTCCTCGAAACTCTGGTAGCTCGATTCGCTGTGGGCGAAGTTGGCGTTCATGCCGATCTTGAGCCAGCTCTTGGCCTGCGAATCGGCGCCCACGCGGCCCGTGTAGCGGGAGAAGTCGGTGTTCTGGAGAATGCCGTCTTCCATGTAGTATCCCAGCGATGCGACGTAGTTGGCGCGTTCCGAACCGTCGTTCACCGAGACGATGTGTTCGGTGCGTATGGCCGAATTGTCGCTGATTTCGTCCAGCCAGTTCTCGTTCCATGCAGCTTTGGCATCCGAACGGATCTTGCCCGTCGACTGGTCGATCAGCGTCTCCCACGTGTAGTTCTTGTACGGGTTGTAGTATTCGGGATTCTTCAGTCCTCCGATCTGCTGGCCGAGGTTGGCGGCGGCGTAGCGGCTCGCGCCCTCGAAATCCATGCCCGTGCCGTATTGGGCGCTGTTGCGCAGCGCTTCGTAGCTCATTTCGACGTAATCTTTCATGTCGACCAGGTCGTAGCGGGGGATGGCGCGCGAGGCGATTCCGACGTTGCCCTTGTACGAAATGCGGATTTTGTCCTTCTTGCCCTTCTTGGTCGTGATGACGATGACGCCGTTGGCTCCGCGGGCGCCGTAGAGCGCACCTGCCGATGCGTCCTTGAGCACGGTCATCGTCTCGATGTCCGCGGGGTTGATCGCGCTGAGCGACCCGTCGAAGGGGATGCCGTCGACCACGTATAGCGGTGTCGCCGAGGCGTTCACCGACCCGATGCCGCGGATGATGACCGATGCCGCTTCGCCCGGCTGGCCGCCGCCGGAGGCGACCTGCACGCCGGCTACGGTTCCTTCGAACGATTTGGTGACGTTGCCCACGACGCGCTTCTGGAGTTCGCCGCCCTTGACGACGGCGGCCGAACCGGTGAACGACTCCTTCTTGGCCGTACCGTAGGCCACGACCATCACGCCTTCGATCTCGGCGGTGTCCTCCCGGAGCGTGACGTCGATGCGGGTCTTGTTGCCGACAGGGATTTTCTCGGTCTTGTAGCCCAGGTAGGAGACGACGAGCGTGGCGTTGGCCGGGACGTTCGTCAGGGTGTAGTCTCCGTCGACGTTCGTCGTGATGCCCTGCGTAGTGCCCTCCACGAGAACGTTCGCGCCGATGATGGCTTCGCCGTTGGCTCCGGTGACTTTGCCGCTGACGGCGACGTTCTGCGCCCAGGAGGCCGTCGTCCATGCCAGCGACAGGATGCACCAGAGAATTGCTGCTATCTTGTTCATAGATGTACTCTTATTTGATGTTGTGCGTGTTGTGAATGATGGTCCAGAGGTCGCCTTCGGGTTTCGCTCCGGCGGGCAGCTGGACGCTCTCCATCGGGTAGATGAACTTCTCGGGGTTGGCGATGGGTTTCCCGGCGGGCGACCGGAGCGGTTCGTCCGTTCGGGTTGCGGCCTGCGCCTTCGCCCGGGCGGCGTCCGGAGCCGCGCTGGTGGTCGCCGAACCCCATTTGGTGACTTTGTCGCCGACCGTGTTGGTCGCCGTCGCCATGAAGACGTACGTGGTTTCGGGCGTTACGCCGCTCTCCCCGGTGAAGAGGATGGCAAAGCCGTTTCCGTTGATGTAGGGGAGGTACTCCTCCTTGAGGTCGTGTCCGAACTCTTCGATCACGGCCGGATAGTTGTCCGTGCTGACGTTCGCCAGGGCGCTCTGTTTGAAAATCGCGTAACGCACCGTTGCGATGTCGATGCCCTTCATGACGCCGGCCACGGTGTTGTGCGTCGGGCCGTAGTTGGCGTTGGTCGAGGCTGCGGCTGCGAACCACGCGGCTGCGGCCGTGCTGGTCTTCGTGGTGACGGAGTTGACGCAGACCGTTTCGGCGCCGCTCGACGAGGTGGCCAGCGTGAGCAGCGTGTAGGACGTGCCGGCGCTGACTCCTTCCGTAAGTCCGTTGTAACCGTCGGCGCTGTTTACCGTCGCCGAGAGCAGCTCGGGGTTGAACTGGACTCCGTAATTGGGGTCTTTCAGGAATGCGGCGATGGCCTGTCGGTCGTAGGGATCGGAGAAGACCTGATTGAAGAGCTTGGTCGTCAGCGTACGGTAACGGACGTCCGTCACGTCGTCTCCCTTCCAGTGGGTCCACACGGAGTTGGTCCAGCCGTAACCCGTCAGGGCGAGGTAGGCGTTGGTGATGTAGAACCGCTGCGTGAACCAGTCGCTGCCGCCGTAGTTCGGACCGGCGGAGTAGCCGTCGGCCGTGGTCTTGAACTGCGTGGAGGAGAGGTTCGAGGTGATGTTGCCTCGCAGGTCCATGCCGAAGGCGAAGATCACGTAGCTCAACTCGGGGGTGAGTCCCGTCATCTGGAGGCTCTGGGTTCCCGACTTGAGCATCGAGGCCATGGCCAGCTGGAGGCTGATGCCCTGCTTTTTGGCGTATTCGACGATATAGGTCTGGAAGGCGGTCATCAGCTCTTCGGGCGAATACTTGGCGAAGGTCGTGGCCGGGAGAATTTCATAATAGTAGGTTTCGTCGCTGGAGGCGTAGATGTCGAACGCCACGGCGTCGGAGATGATCGTCGTCGGGGCGATGACCAGCGGCGGAACGTCGGCGTCCGAGGTGACGAACGAGAGCTGTGCGGCTTCCGAGTTGGTGAAGCGCGTGGCGTCGGACGTCATGGCGCGCACCGAGAAGGAGTAGGTGCGGCCCTTGTCGAGTTTCGACAGGATGACCGTACGGTTTCGGGTGGTCGACACCTCCCCGCCGTCGACCGAGAACTCGTAGAGTTCCGCTTCGGGCACTTCGGTCCAGGAGATGACGGTTTTCGACGCATAGGCGCTGCCGAGCGTGATCTTCGGCTGGGGAAGCTGCTCCAGGTCGTCGGTCAGCACGTGGATGTAGGTGAAGGGGGATTCGGTGTATTCGGCCGGGTTCCGGGGGCAGGCCTTGACCGCCACGACATACTCTTTCAGCCGTTCCAGACTGTTGAATTCCAGCCGGCAGCCGGTCGTCGAGGTCTCGCTCCCGCCGTCGAACGTGTAGACGTAGGACCCCGCGTCGTCGACGGCTTCCCAGCGGAGGGTGAATCCGGTGGTCGTCAGGTCGCTGACGATGATCTGCGGCTGTGCGACGGGTTGCAGGCCGGAGCCGGTCTCCGCCGCGTCGTCGTCCGACGAGCAGGCGCACAGTCCCGCGAGGGCCGCCGCCGCGAATGCCGCGTATTTATAAAAGGTTTTCATAGGTTTGATTCTCTTTTGCGTTAGTGAATGTGTCATTCGACGGTTACCTCGATCGGTTTGCGAATGGCCGCGCCGTCCGAGACGATGATCGTCGTCCGGCCTTTCTTGAGGCCGGTGAGCTTCATCACTCCGCCCCGAAGTTCGATCTTCACGAGGTCGGGAACGGAAACGGTGTACCCCAGGACATTGGTGGCGGTGAAGTGGTCGCCCAGGTCGATGCTGACGGTGTCGCCCACGCCGACCCGCTGCGCCGGGATGCCGTCGATCTTGGCGATGTTCCGCAGCAGCTTGTAGGTGTCGAGGCTGCCGATGCCCATGTTGCCCAGATACTGCTGGTATTTGCCGGTGCAGTAGCGGTCGACGGACTGGGTGCTGCTCAACAGCGCCTGCCGGAGCATTTCGCCCGTAAGGCCCTTGCGTTTTTCAGCGCCGTAGTAATAGCTGACGGCCAGCGCGCAGGCTCCCGACACGTGGGGGCAGGCCATCGAGGTCCCCTGGCTGCCTTCGTAGCCCGAAGAGCCGTCGGCGGCCACGCTCGTGCTGTAAACGCCGCCGTAGGCGTTGCTCAGCATCTGGTCGCCGCCCGGGGCCGAGATCTGGACCCATGTGCCGTAGTTGGTGTAGTAGGCCGGGGCGCCCGTGAACGCGGTTGCGCCCACGCTGATCGCGTTGGCGTCGGCGGCGGGATAGCAGACCTCGCTCGAAGCGTCGTTGCCCGCGGCGAAGAGGACGATGCCGCCGGCCATCGGGCCTGTCTGGTTGCCGTTTTCGTCCAGTCCCGCATATTTGTTGAAGTACTCCATGGCACGCGAGAGCGCCGAGTAGGAACCGCGTGTCCAGTCGGTCACGGAGATGGTTCCGGCGGTGTATCCCCAGCTGTTCTGGCAGATCACGGCGCCGTTGTCGGCGGCGTACTTGATGGCGCGGATCTGTCCGGCCAGTCCGGCGCCCGACGATCCGGACTCCGACTTGCCGAGAATCTCGCACGACATGATCTTCACGCCGTCGCCCCTGCCCGAGCCGCCTGCGATGCCGCAGACGCCCACGCCGTTGTTGTTCACGGCGGCGATCGTGCCGGCGACGTGCGTGCCGTGCATCAGTTCGGCCGAGAAATCCAGTTCGCCGGTCTCTTTGGTGAAGTTGTAGCCGTAAATGTCATCCACATAGCCGTTGCCGTCGTCGTCGACGCCCGGCGTGCCGTTCAGTTCGGCCTCGTTGACCCACATGTTGGCGGCCAGGTCTTCGTGGTCGTACTTGACGCCCTGGTCCACGACGGCGACGATCACGTCGGGATTGCCCGTCGAGAGCTGCCAGGCGGCGTATACGTTGGCGTCGGCGCCCAGCTGGCTCGTCTGCGCGAAGATGTTTCCCGTGTTGTTGTAGTGCCATTGCATCTGCTGCGAGCGTTCGCTCTCGTTGAACGGGAAGGGGACGTTGCGCACCTCGTCTGCGATGGCGCGGGTGACGCTCTGCGCCCCGGCGGCGGGAGATGCCGCGCGGCGGTGGTCCGAAGTTTCGGCGGCCAGCGAGTATTCGATGATTTCGATGTCCTTGCACGAGGAGAGCAGGCTGGCCATCTCGCTCGTCGGGACCGACGGGTCGTATTTGGCGTAATACCAGAGGTGCAGGCCTTCCCTGCGGGTGCGTTCTTCGAAACGCCCGCCGTCCGGGAAGAGCCGTTCGAAACGTACGGTGTTCACCGTGTTGAGGATGCGGTCGATCTCGTCGATGCCGCTGCCTTTCGAAACGCCCTGCGCGCGGCTCTTTTCCACGATGCCGGAGGCCTCGGTCTTCAGTTTGAGGATGATCTCGCCGCCGATGGCCGCCGGGGAGGCGTTGACGATGACGGGACCTGCGGTCTCTTCGCCGCCGCCGCTCTGCGTGTCGTCCTTGGCGCACGATGCCGCCGCGAGGACGGTTGCCGCCAGGAGAAGCGATTTGAATGGATATTTCATAGACGATCAGTTTTTAGTGTTATTCCCGGATGCAGCGTATCTGTGCGGAACAGTCGTGCGCGCCGAGCCTGTAATTGCACCAGTTGGGGTTGAAGTTCACGAAGTAGGCCGATGACTTCGTCGCGTCGGGAGTCGCCTGGGCGGTCCAGTAGAATGCCATGCCGCCCGTGTAGTTGCAGATGCTCACCGAGATGTAGTCCGTGTAGTAGATGTTGCCGGCCATCGGGTAGTAGTCGCCGGTGTTTTTCCAGCGGCGCCCGCAGTCTTCGTAGGCGTTCCAGTCCCATTTGGCGCTGACGCCGGTTTCGTCGTAATCCGCCGCTGCGCCGCCGTTGGTGATCGAGTTGTTTCCGGCGGGAATGCCCCAGAGATCGGGTCCCGGGACCTTGTAGCCCGGAGGGCAGGGGTCGAAAATGGTCTTCTCGGGACCCCACAGCCCCGGATGCGTGGCCTTCGGGTCTGTTCCCGTGCAGTACCAGTCGGCATGGCCGTTGTACGGCGATTGCAGGTAGGTCATCGGGTTCAGGATCGAATTGGGAATGTTGGCCGGCGGCGTGGCGAGCACGGCGGCCTGCGCGTTGTAGACCCATGTTCCCGTTCCGTCGCCGATCGCGGTGTTCGGTTCGTTGTAGGCCGGGACGTTGTTGCCGTCGGTATCCGCGTGGTAGGGCGATCGCGAAGGCGTGAAGGGGTCCTTGCGGCCCCACTCGTAGAACATGCCTCGGTTGCCCACGTCCATCGGGGTGTTGTTCAGCGCTCCGAGGTTGCGGTCCATGATCACGGCGGCGACTTTGCCTTCCGAGTCGATGTGGTCGTGCGCCGTGATTTCGTCGTTGCAGACCCAGATGTGCCAGCTCCAGACGATGTTGCCCTTGATGTCCTTCACGGCGATCACGGCGTTGCCCTCCGAACGCCCCGTCGAGAAGGTCACGTAGCCGCCCCGGTAGATCGGCGCGCCGTCGATGATTTCGCGCGACATGGTCTTGTCGCCGTCGTGGCGCGATTCCCAGAGCAGTTCGGCGAAGGCGCCGTCCTCGATGGCGAGTCCGTAGTTGGCGATGTAGTCGCTGACTCCGTCGCCGCCGCCGTTGCCCTTGACCGATGCGTCGAATTTGTAGACGCCGCCGGTCCGGGCGATGTAGCAGTTGGCCGTGCCTTCGGCGCTCAGGTTGACGCTCCGTTCGGCGCGCTGTACGAGTGCGACCTCCTGCGAAACGGTCTCCCCGTTCTTCTCGGCGCTGACCGTGAGTTTGCCCGTCAGGGTTTCGGCTCCGGCGTTGATCAGGGTCTCGACCAGCAGGGCGTTGCCGTCCTGCCGGGCGACGGTGAACCAGTCGCCTTCGGCGGCGTAGTCCCAGCCGTCGGCGTTCGTCGCCACGGTGATCACGGCGTTGCCTCCGTCGGCGTCGAAGATCACTTTTTGGCTCGATACCTCCACGTAGGCCTTGCTTTCGCCCTCCTCCGGCCATATCCGGGTGGTTTCGGTGCAGGCTGCCAGCAGTGCGGCCGACAGCACTGCGATGCTGCATATTATCGTATTTTTCATGTTCGGGATCGTTTTGTGTTCGTCTATTCCTTCCACGTGGTGGGGATCTTGTCGTAGTCCGAGAGTTTCGTACATCCCGCGAAACTGCTCTTGGCGGCGGTGATCGCGGTGAGTCCCGAGGCGGCGGCATTCTCCGCCGTGCGGTCGTACAGGTGGTATTTCACGCCGTCGACGACCGTGTAGGGCGATTCGCCTTCGAGCGACGCGCAGCCCTGGAAGGTCGAAGTCAGCGTCTTGAGTTTCACGGCTTCGTCGAACAGGCTCACCGGAACGCTCCTGAGCATCCCGCAATCGCGGAAGAGATTCGCGACGCTGGTCAGTTTGACGGGGTTGACCAGCATGTTCTTGCCGACCTCTTCGAGCGACGTACAACCGTCGAAGACCGAATTGAACATGGTGGCCGAAGCGCAGTTGAACACCTCCGACCCGACGCGGACCAGTCCCGTGCAGTCGGCGAACAGGCTGGTGTAGGTTGAAATCTGCGTGGTTTTCAGCAGCCCGTCGGGGATCTCCCGGAGTGACGTACAGTTGAGGAATGCCTTCTGGAAATTGAGCGACGTGCCGTTCAGTCCCGTGAAGGCGTCCGGCGCGATGCTTTCGATTCCCGAGCAGCCGGAGAACATCTCCGTCAGGGTCTTCGTCTTGGTGTTGGCTTCGAACAGGCGCGAGGGAACCGTCGTGAGGCGGGTGCAGTTCAGGAAGCACTGGGCCACGGTGGTCGCGTTGACGTTCTTGGCGAAGAGCCCTGCCGGAATCGTCTCCAGGGCGGAGCATTCGGAGAACGTGTTGTTGAAGGCCGTCGCCCCGGTCAGTCCGTCGAAGATTCCGGCGGGCACGCTCTTCAGTGCCGTGGCCCCTGCGAAGAGGCGGTCGCATTTGGCCGAGGCCGTGCTCTTCCCGAAGAGGAGGCCGACCGATTCGAGGGCCGTGCAGTTCTCCAGGGCGTTGGAATAGGTCGTCACTTTCGGGTTGCCGGCGAACAGTCCGTCGGGCAGCGTCGTCAGTGCGGCGCAGTTCTGGAACACCTTGCCGAAGGTCGTGACGGAGGGATTGCGGCTGAACAGACCGGCGGGAGCCGTTTTCAGTCCCGACGCCGCGAATACGCTGGTGGCGGTCGCCAGATTCGGCATCCCGGCGAAAATATCCTCCGGAACGCTTTCGAGCAGCGTGCAGTTTTCGAACAGGCTGCCGATGCTGGTGATCGCGGGTGCGCCGGCGAAAGCCTCCGCGGAAACGGTTTTCAGGTTGTCGCAGTCCTTGAACATCGAGGAGATATTCTTGCAGGCGGCGCAGCCGGAGATGATGTTGGCGCCGATCTCTTCAAGCCCCGTACAGCCTGCGAACAGGCCCGAGAACGAGGTGACTTTGGAAAGTCCGCCGAGGACGCCTTCGGGGATGCTTTTGAGCGAGGTGCAGCCTTTGAAGACATTGGTGAACGAGGTGACCGCCGTATTGGTGGCGAACAGCCCTGCGGGGAGCGTCGTGAGCGACGCGCAGCCGTTGAAGGCGTCGTTGAAGGCGGTGACCAGGGTAAAGCCGTCGAACAGCCCTGCGGGCACTTCGGTCAGCGAGGTGCAGTCCTTGAAGATGTTGTTGAAGGCGGTCTTCGTCACGGTCGTGAAGGCTCCGCTGCTTTTGAACAGCTCGGCCGGGACGCTTTGCAGTTCGCTGCATCCGGTGAAACAGCTCATAAAGGTCGTCACCTTGTCGCAGCCTGCGAACAGGTCGGCGGGAACGCTCTGGATGGCCGTTTTGCTGAATGCGCTCTGGAAATTGGTGACCTTGTGGTTGTTGGCGAACAAGCCGGCCGGGACGGATTTCAGGCTTGTTCCCGAGAAGAGCATGCGGAACGAGTCGACCTCGGGGTTGTTGGCGAACAGGCCGGCCGGGACGAATTCGAACGACTCGGTGTTGGCGAACAGCGAGTTGAAGGTCGTCACCTTCTTGTTGTTGGCGAAGAGTTTTTCGGGAACCGTCTTCAGTTTGCCGTTCGAGAAGATGATCGAACAGTCGGTCAGCTCCGTGTTGCGAGAGAAGAAATCCTCGTCGATCTGGGTGATCGCCGTGCCGGAGAAGAGCGAACCTACCGAGGTGATCTTCGTGCAGTTGTAAAGCAGGTCGGCGGGCACTTCGGTGACCATGTTGCAGTTCTGGAAGCAGTAGGCGAAGGTTTCCGCCTCGGTTGCATGGTCGAACAGCCCGTCGGGAACGGCTTCGAGGACGCGGCAGTCGGTGAATGCATAGTGGAAGGTGGTGACCTTGGCGAAGGCTTCGGTGTTGTCGGAGGGAATCCGTTTCAGCTCGCGGCAGTTCTGGAATGCGCGCGCCATCGAGGTCAGCCCCGTGCGGCCCCAGTTGTAAACCTCCCTGAACTGGTTGCCCAGTCCGTAGTCGGGGATGTCGTAGGAGTTGAGCGACGTCACGCTGCCCTTGACCGAGACGATGTAGTAGCCCGGGTCGGTGTAGGTGTGCGAGGGGTAGGCCGAGGTGACGTTCTCCTCGATGCTGCCGTCGCCCCAGTCGATGGTGGCGTCGATGGCCTTGTCGAACGGCAGATAGGTCTTCAGGCTCGACGAGGTGATGTCGATTCCGAGGATGAAGGCGTCGAGGTCCAGACCGGTCTGGGAGACGGTGACGACCTGTTCGGTCTGGTTCTGTTTGCCGTCGCCGGCCGATACGGTGATGGTTGCGGTGCGGGACGATCCGCTCGAATTGGTCTCGGCGGTGATTGTAAGTCCCTGCTCGGTTTTCGTGGCGGAGAGCCAGTCGGAATTTTCGGAAAGCGTGTACTCCCAGTCGTAGTTGGATCTGATTCCCAACTCTTTTTTGTCGGATTCGGTGGGAGTGGGCGAGAGGGGAATGGTTTTTAGCGAAACGTTGACGTAGACGGCGCGGTCCTGCGTGACGCGGATCGTTTCAGAGACGGGATTTCCCCCCCCCTCGCCGGCAATCAGCACGAAGGTCGTTTCGCGGTCCTCGATCTCCTCGTTGGGGTCGAGCGTCATCGTGACTTTGTCGCCCTGCTGTTCGAGAAGCAGCCACGGGCAGTCTTTGGTTTCGAAGATCCAGTCTTCGTCGGTCGACTGCACTTCGAATTCGGCGGTCAGTTCGCCGACGGCGGGAATCTGGAAGTTGTTTTTCGATGCGGCGATTTCGAGCGTGCCGTACGCGTTCTGCGTGGCGGAGATGGTCGCGGTCTTGTCGCCGGCGGTAATGGTGATCGTAGCCTGCTGCTGCTCCTCGACCTTGTTGCCCTCGCAGTTCAGGACGAGCTGGTCGGCGACGTCGTCTTTCTCGATGGTCAGCCAGCCGGCGTTGACGGCGTCGTATTTCCACGTCGTGTTGGTCTGGATGTCCACGACGACCTCTCCGCCCAGGCTCTTGAAGCCGATCGAGGCGTTGCGTTCGTCTTCAGCGGCGAACCATGTGTTTTTCGACGAGATGCCCAGTTCGGCCGCAATGCCGGACGGTTCGTCGCCCGGGACGGGATTGGTGTAGGTGATCGTCTCTTCGGAGCACCCCGTCATGCCGAGCAGTAAAGCTGTCAGTGCATATAATTTTTTCATGTGTGCTGCGGTTTAATGTTTCGATACGGGAAAGGTGCTGCCCGAGGGTGCGATGCCGTCGGCGGCCCGGGTGACGGAGGTCGAAGCCGTGCCGCTGTCGGCCGGAATGTCCCAGTCCACGAGGTACATCGTGCCGGTGGCGTAGTAGAGGTCGCCGAACGACAGCCACTGCTGCTCCTGATATCCGATGATGCCCAGCGTGGTGTACGGCGATTCGAAACCGTTCAGGAGGATCGCCTTGCGGGTTTCGTCCGCGTCGTCGTTGTAGCCCTCTCCCAGCCTGCCGGTCAGCATGCCGTTGTGGAAACCTCCGCCCTGCATGTTGATCGAGTACAGGTAGTGGAAGCGGGAGACCGTCGGGGAGATCTCGCGGGTGTAGCAGAGCCTGCCCAGTTCGATCGACATGGTTTGGGTGTTTTTGTCGTAGGTGGCTTCCACGACCGTGCCCGTCAGGAACAGGTTCTTGATGTAGAAACTCTTGCGGTACTCTTTCTCTTCGACGGTGCAGAACGTACCCGTGCCGCTCACGCCGATCGGTTCACGGCCGTAATACCAGTTTTCCGCATGAAGTCCGTAATATCCCAGCATTTGGTAATAGGGGTTTTCCTCGCGTGAGATTTGCGAAACGGTCACTTTGCAGGATTCCGTAGCGGAGCCTTTGGTCGCCCGGACGGTGAGCGTCGCATTGCGGTGGGCGTCGGGATTGCGCGGGGCGCCGACGCGTACCGTTCCGCTGACCGGGTCGCTTTCGACCGAAACCCAGTCGGCGTCGCTCGTGACGCTCCACTGGCCGTTGGAGACCACGGTGAAGAGAACGCTCTCACCTTCGGAATCCAGCGAAATTTCCTCCGAAGCGGTGGTGGACAGCAGGACCGTTTCCCACGAGAATGCCTGGTGAACGGCGATTTCCTGTTTGTCGCCGGCCGTTTCCACGGTGATTTTCGAGTTGCGGACATTGTCGGTCGTATTGCTTGCCGCGGAGATGGTCAGCAGGCCCTCTTCGGAGGCCAGCGTCACCCAATCGTCCGGACAGCTCACCTTCCAGTCGGAGGGCGTGGCTACCGCGACGGTGGTCGTTCCGCCTTTCTGGGCGAACGCGACACTACTTCGCGAGAGGACGATCACATCCGCGACCTCCTCTTTGTTCTTGTCGTCGCAGCCGCTTGAGGCGCAGAGGACGAGAACCGTCAATAGCGTAAAGCATCTTCTCATAAAAATTGGATTAGGAATAAAAAATGAATGGGTACGGTATCCCGTTTCCGGAGAACCGTATTTGCTGAAAATTGCATCGTGTGAAATTTTTGGACTTGTTTATTTGCGGCACAATATACGAAAATTTGCCCGAATGCTTTCTGGAAATTCTGAAAATATTGTCGTAAAAGTCTTTTCTTATTGTTTGTTTTTCGGTGTTATGCGTGTGTATAATGTTGAGTTTTAATGATTTTGAAGAATGACAGCCGTTTTGCGGCTGCAACTGTTTTGTTTGTCGGATATTGTCATCGCAGGGATATTTCCGGTCCGGTGAAAAAGAAGTGTATTTGTTATATATTGACCATTTGGGGCGTAAGCTGTTGAATGATAATTGATAATGTCCGTCCCGGCGGCGGTTCCCTCGATTTTCCGTCCGCGGCGTCCCGAGATAGACCGCATCGGCGGCGCGCGGTTCGGCGCGCGGCAGGCCGCGGGGAACTCCGCGGAGGAGATCGCCCGGGTCGTGGAGTATGCCCACCGCTTCGGAGTGCGGGTCCACGCCACGCTCAACACGCTCGTGTGGGACGACGAACTGGAGGCCGCCGAACGGCAGGCCCGCAGCCTGATCGACGCGGGCGTCGATGCGCTGATCGTGCAGGACATGGCTCTGCGGCGGATGGACCTTCCGGTGGAGCTGCACGCCTCGACGCAGGTTTCGAACCGCACGCCCGAGGGGGCGCGGTTCTTGGGCGAGGCGGGGTTTGCGCGGGTGATTCTCGAACGCAACCTCACGCTGGAGGAGATCCGGGCCATCTGCGCCGCCACCGCGGCCGAGGTCGAATGCTTCGTCCACGGGGCGGTCTGCGTGGGGTACAGCGGCCGCTGTTTCCTCTCGCGGTCGATGTCCGCGCGCAGCGGCAATCGCGGGGCGTGCAGCCAGCCCTGCCGCCTGACGTGGGACCTCACCGACGGAAAGGGCCGGACCTGGATTGCCGGGAAGCATCTGCTGTCGGTGCGCGACATGAATCTTTCGCAACGCATTGGCGATCTGCTGGATGCGGGCGTCACTTCATTCAAGATAGAAGGTCGGCTCAAGGATCTCGCTTATATCCGGAACGTTGTGGCCCACTACCGCCGGGCGGTGGACGAGGCGCTGGCCCTGCGGCCGGGGCTGGTGCGGTCGTCCGTCGGCGAGAGCGTCCCGGATTTCACGCCCGATCCGTCGAAGAGTTTTACACGCGGGGAGTCCGACTATTTTCTGGACGGAAAGCGCGCCGGAGTGGCGTCGTTCGACACCCCGAAGGCGGTCGGCGAACGGGTGGGCCGCGTGGCGGGCGTTTCGGGCGGCACGTTCACGCTCGACGGTGCGCACGATCTTGCGCCGGGCGACGGCATCTGTTTCCTGACGCCGCGCGGCGTGACCGGGACCAACGTCAACGCCGTGGAGGGCCGCCGCATCACGCCCAATCGCATGGAGGGGATCACGCCCGGGGCGGAGGTCCGCCGCAATTTCGACCGCCGTTTCACGCTGGCCGTGGAGCGCAGCCGCACGCGGCGGGTGATTCCGGCGAAGGCCGCGGCGGAGGCGACGGCCGAAGGGCTGAAACTCACTTATACGGATTGCGAGGGCGTTGCGGCCTCGGCCGTGCGGGCCGTGCGGCTCGACCCGGCGAAGAATCCCGACGCCAATGCCGCCGCACTGCGTGCGCAGGCGATGAAGTCGGGCGACACGATCTTCGCGGTCCGCGAAGCCGAAGTGCGGGGCGCGGAGTGGTTCGTGCCGGCGTCGCTGGCTGCGGAACTGCGCCGCGAAGCGTTGGCGGCACTTGCCGGAGCGCGCCGCGAACGGCGGCCGGAACACCGCATTCTGCCCGAGAATCCCGCCGCGAAATACCCGTCGGAACGGCTTGCGGCCGAGGAGAACGTCACCAACCGGCTGGCCGAGGCGTTCTACCGCGACCACGGGGTGCGGCAGATCGAACGGGGGCTGGACCTCGCGTCGACGACCGCCGGGCATGTGGTCTTGCGTTCGGCCTACTGTATCCGCCGCGAGATCGGCGAATGCCTTCGGGAGCATCCGCGGCTGCGCGGCGACCTGTTTCTGGAACACGGCGCCTACCGTTACCGGCTGGCGTTCGACTGCGAGGCCTGCGAAATGTCGCTGGTCGATCCGCTTGAAAAGCGGGAGCCGGAAGGTGTGTAACTATTTATAAAATAATGTATGCAGGAACAGCTGACGCCCGATTTCGGGGATTATGAACTCCTCGACACGGGGGATTTCGAGAAACTGGAACGCTTCGGGCGTTATGTGACGCGCCGTCCCGAGCCGCAGGCCATCTGGAGGCGTTCGCTCGCCGAAGAGGAGTGGCGGCGCACGGCCGACGCTTCGTTTCGGCGCGATGCGCGCAGCGACGAGCGGGGCGAATGGCGTCTCGCGCCCGGAATGCCCGACCGCTGGGTGGTGGAGTATGCCTATAAGCGGATGCGGCTGCGCATGCGGCTGGGGCTTACGTCGTTCAAGCACGTGGGCATCTTCCCCGAGCAGGCCGCCAACTGGAATTTCATCTACGACAACTGCCGGGCTTTGGCCGGAGACGGACCGGCTGATGGCGAGCGTGTTGCGGCTGTCGGTTCGGGCGTTGCGCGAGGTGGCGCCCCCAAGGTGTTGAACCTCTTCGCCTATACGGGCGGGGCGACGCTTGCGGCGCGGGCCGCCGGGGCCGAGGTGACGCACGTCGATTCGGTCAGGCAGGTGGTGACCTGGTCGCGCGAGAACATGGAGTTGAGCGGCCTGGAGGGCGTGCGGTGGATCGTCGAGGATGCGCTGAAATTCGTCCGGCGCGAAGTGCGCCGCGGGAGCCTTTACCGCGGGATCATCCTCGATCCCCCGGCTTACGGGCGCGGGGCCGACGGCGAGCGGTGGATTCTGGAGGACAACATCGGCGAGATGCTGGAGTGCTGCGCGCAGCTGCTCGAACCCCGGGGGGCGTTTCTGGTGCTGAACCTCTACTCGATGGGCCTCTCGTCGACGCTGGCACGCACGGCTGTGAGGCAGGCGTTCGGCGCGCCGCGCGAGGAGCAGTGGGGCGAGCTGTGTTTCACCGACCGGGCCGGCAAGCAGCTGCCGTTGGGAACCTATTACCGGTTTACGCGGTAGGGTTTGCGGGGGGCGCGGGGGATGCGCTGTGTTGTGGCAGCCGTCCTCAAGTCGGAATCCCGTGTCGCGTTCCGCGGCGCAGGCGTAAGACGCCGGTTCTATGAAAACGAGCGCAGAACGGCAGTTGCAGACTGCGAAATTGCAGCGGCCGAAAAGGGCATAAGAAATCGGTTTCAACTTGCCGGGGCAAGTTGGCAGGCCGCAGCTCCGCCCTGCGGAGGCCTGCTATTGCGCGTTGCTCCATAGCCGCCTCCGCGAGCTGCGGCCCGCCGGTTTTAGGGGCGAACGGAGGTTTCGTGGTTCTGCGCCCGTGAGTTTAGACGGATTCTATGATCGTTATCAAACTAAAACACGTGATATGAGTATTCTTGCAGTGATATTCGGAATTTTGAGCGGCTGTTTCCTCGCCGTGCTGGTGGGCATCATCGGCAGCCACCGCCGTATCGGCTTTGGCTGGGCGTTTCTGATAAGCCTGATCTTCACGCCGCTCGTCGGGCTGATCGTCGCCCTGCTGACCGATCCGCTGCCCGGCGGAGGGCAGCGATGGGGTTGTGTCGGAACCGTCGTCGCCATTCTGGGGCTGTTGTTCTTCGCCGCGTTCCTGCTGCTGGCGCTGACGGGCGGGGCCATGCTGCTGGCCCTGTGAAAACCGGAACGGAGATGTCCATACCCCTGCATCAGGCCGCCCGGCGCTTCGATTCCGGGATATTCCTCAAAGAAGGCTCTTCCACCGAAGTGGAAGAACCGGTCGGGTATGCCCACCGGGACGACTACGGCGATTGAGCACTCCTCGTCAGCGTGATCTTTACACCGCCGGTAGGACTGATCGCGGGGCTTTTGACCGATCCGCGGACACTTGATCTACTGGTAGCGTTTTTCCAGCTCGGCAATCATTGTTTCGAGCTTTTCTTCATTCGTCTCGAAGTAGCGTGAGTCGAAAGCCCTCGGAATCATACCGAGCCAGTTCCGCACCTTTTTGCTGGCGAGCATTTTGCCGAATGCCTTGTCGATATTCGTATCCGCAGACCACAAGGTTTCCCCCATCTGTTCGGGCAGGATGGCTTTCATGCGCTGGTCGTAGTAGATATTCATCGAGTTGTCGAATGCCCCGAGTTCGTTGTAGCAGCGCAGAAGGTCGATGACGACCTGTTTGTCGGCGATGTCGGACGCGATGCCCGTCGTCTTGAACATCTCCAGCGCGTCGGTCAGGAAGCGGTAGGGTTTTCCCATGCTGCCGGTGATCCGCCGGGTATAGTAAGCTACCGTATCGGCGGGAAGGCCGTCGAGCGAGAAATCATGCTCCTTCAGGCGGTATGCGACCCGTTTCTCGTCGTTGTACATCCATTTGTAATCCTGTATAACTTGCAGGTTGTCGCGCAGTTCGAGCGCAACGAACTGCATGGCCTGCCGCACCTCCCTCTGTTTTGCCGAGTCGGCGATCTTGGCCGTCAGCCACAGCGTCAGCAGCACGCCGCCCGTAACGATCGAGAATTGGCGGACATAGTCGCCGATATTCCACTTTTTTAACTGTTTTTTAAGGATTTCTTCATGGTGTGTCGGGTTAGAATACGTAGTAAATCAGGATTCCCGCCCCGGCCGAGAGGACGATCAGCAGGATGGGGTTGACCTTGCGCCATGAACCCACGAAAACGCCGCCGAAGAGCACCCAGCTCCAGGCGTCGATGAAGTTCCGGTCGTCGGGGTTGTCGCCGTGGGGGAAAATCAGCAGCAGAGCCGCGGCGGCGATCATGCCGATCACCACGGGCCGCATGCCCCGCATGGCCCCTTCGACCAGCCGGTTCCCTTTGAGTTTCATAAAAAAACGCGCCACGAGGATCATCAGCGTCAGCGACGGCAGGCAGACGGCGAAAGTGGCGATCGCCGAACCCAGGATGCCGCACCAGGTGTGTCCGGTCTGGACGCCGACGCTGTAACCCACGTAGGTCGCCGAGTTGATGGCGATGGGTCCGGGCGTGATCTGCGACACGGCGACGATGTCGGCGAATTCGGCGGCGGTCATCCACTGGTGCTGCACGACCACTTCGTTCTGGATCAGCGACAGCATGGCGTAGCCGCCGCCGCATCCGAAGAATCCGATCTTGAGGTAGGATATGAAGAGTTGCCAGAGGATCATAGCTGCGCTAATTAAGAATTGAGAATTAAAAATTAAAAGTTGGGAGTCGGCATGTCCCGCAGGCGGTCTCTGTCCTCGCTCAACCGCAAAACTCACCTTTTACCTTTCACCTTTTTTGCCATTGTCAACTCCCAGGCGATGCCCAGCGCGGCGGCCGCGGCGAGTATCCAGATCGGCGACCAGTCGAGCCACCAGATGGCCAGGGCCGAGGCGGCGATGACGACCAGCATCGTCCAGTGCATGCCGCGGGAGAGCGTGAGCACCGGGCCGATGATCAGCGCCACGACCGCCGGGCGCATGCCCTTGAAGGCCGCGTCGACGACGGGGTTCTGGCGGATGCCGGCGAAGAAGATGGCGATCACGAGGATGATGACGAACGACGGCGTCACCGTGCCCAGCAGGGCCGCTGCCGCGCCGCGCAGTCCGCGGACCTTGTAGCCTACGAATACCGCGGTGTTGACGGCGATCGGGCCGGGGACCGACTGCGCGAGGGTCAGCAGGTCCAAAAACTCCTTCTGCTCGATCCACTTGCGTTTGGTGATCAGCTCGCGTTCGATCAGAGGCAGCATGGCGTAGCCGCCTCCGAAGGTGAACATCCCGATTTTCAGGAACGAGACGAATATGGTTGTCAGCCGTTGCATCGTCATTGGCGGGTTTTGCGGCCCAGCAGGTTCATCATCCCGTCGATGTAGGTCATCGGGTGGGTCGGTGCGCCGGGCAGCCAGAGGTCCGGGGTGTGGGTGTCGAAGAACGTGCGGTCGACGGCGCGGCTGTCGGCGAAAAGTCCGCCCGAGCAGGCCTCCGAACCGCAGGCGACAAGGATTTTGGGTTCCGCGACGGCGTCGTAGCAGATTTCCAGCGCCTCGGCCATGTTGGCCGTGACGGGGCCGGAGACCACCACGCCGTCGGCATGGCGCGGCGAGGCCGTGAAGCCGATGCCGAAGCGGCCGAGGTCGAAATTGACGTTGCCCGTGGCCCCCAGCTCCATTTCGACCGACGCGTCGCCCCCGGCCGAGACTTCGCGCAGCTGCAATGCGCGGGAGAAGCAGCGGCGGATTTCGGGACGCACCTTTCCGGCGTCGAACGCTATGCGGGTGTCGCCCGGACGGACGACAAGTCCTTCGCGCGTGGGCGAGCCGATGCGGTAGTCGTTGGTGAAACGGACGTTGCGGGGCGCGATGCGCGCGCATTCGCCGCAGAAGAGGCAGCGGCCCAGGTCGAGCGCAAGGGGCGCGGCCGTGAAGGCTCCCGTGGGGCAGACGGCCGCGGCGCGCTCGGCGTCGTCGGCGTCCCGGGTCTCGGTCAGGCAGGGACGGCCCCGGAATTCGGGGGTCAGCTCCACGGCGTCGAGGTCGGGGATCGCCTGCCGTCCGTGGCTGTGCAGTACGCGTATTTTTGGGAGGATCATTTTTGAATAAATAATTGAACAAAATTAACGAAAAGCCTCGTGACGGCCAATTCTTTTCCGGGCATTAAGTCCCCGCCGGGGCGGGGTGGAGTTGGGTCCGGTTTGTAAACGCGGCGGTACGCAGCGAACGGAGCGTATGAGGGTTGCCAAACGGTGCGATTACAGATCATGGCCGCAGTACGAGAGGTTGAAACTCTTGTTGCAGATCGGGAAGTCGGAGATGCCTTCGCCGCGCACGGCGAGCGCCAGCGCCAGCCAGTTGTGGAGGCTCGGGTCCTTGATGCGGACGGCGGCGATGCGGCCCTCGGCGTCGGTCAGGAGAACGTGGCAGGTCTCGCCGCGCCATCCCTCGACCAGTCCGAACGCGAGCGACGAGGGGGCCAGCGGCGCCGCATAGTCCGGGCGCGGGTGTCCGGCGTTCCCGCATTCCTGTCCGTGGAGGTCGAGCAGGCGGTCGATGTATCCGGCCGATTGCAGCACCTCGCGGCAGCGCACCATCAGCCGGGCCATCACGTCGCCATGCGTTTTGACGATGCTTTCGTGGCGCAACGCCCCGGCGAAGACGCCCCAGGGGTGCGACGTGCGGATGTCGCGGGCCAGACCGCTCGCGCGGGCCGCCTGACCCACGCCGCCGATGCGCTGCATCTCGTCGCGCGGGACGATGCCGCACTGTTCGAAGCGGGCCAGCAGCGAGGGCGACGACTTGATGTCGCGGCGCACCTGGTCGTAGCGGCGGGCGATTTCGCGCACGTTCGCACGGATCATCGCCGCCTTTTCGGCCGTCAGCGGGTGGTCGGTGCCGAGGGGCCGGATCAGCCCCTTGCCGAAGCGGTTGCCGCACCACGCCTGCGTGGTGTTGATGGTCATGGTGCGCAGGGCCTCCGAAGCCACCTGCCCCAGCTGGTAGCCCACGTCCATGCAGAGGGCGCCCGTGTCGGCGATCTGCATGGCCATGCGTTCGAGTTCGAGGGCCGCGGCGCGTTCGCACTCCAGCGCGGCCGGGATTTCGCGGCGGGCGAGTTTCTCGACGGCCCGGGCGAAGGCCGTGGCGTGCGCCACGGCGCTGTCTCCGGCGACGGACTCCGCAAGGCACATCTGCCGCAGGCGGTTCGCGGTCGTTTCGAAGGCCGTCTCGACGTCCCGGTGCTGGTAGCCCAGCGCGATTTCGAGGTGCAGGACCTGCTCGCCGTTGCAGATGAAGCGGAAGGCCCCCGGTTCGATGACGCCTGCGTGGATCGGCCCGACGTTGACCTCGTGCAGCGAGCGTCCCTCCATCGTGTAGAAGGGGTAGTTCTCGATCGAACTGCGGCGGTCGTAACGCCCGGCGGGGAACCGCAGCGGCTTGGGCCACGGCATGCCGTCGAAACGGATGCCGTAGCGTTCCGAGATGTCGCGCTCGAAGGGGTGCATCTGCGGGTGCAGGGCTGTGAGCGAGGGGAGCGCCGTCTCGTCGTAGTAGTCCGTGGCGTGCGAAGTGATCAGCACGCGGCGCTCGGCGTCGTCGAGCAGCAGCAGGAAGAAACGCATGCGGTCGCCCGACGGGAGGGCGAAATAGTGGGCCGCATGGTAGCGTGCGTCGGAGAGTTTTACGCGAAGGTCCTCGTAGAAGGCGGCGTAGGAGACTTCGGGGATGTCGTTCAGCGCGACGGAGGCGCCGGTATTGTCGGTTACGTAGTAATTCATAGCGATGCGATTCGGTCGATCAGTTCCCGGAAAAATGCGGGCTGCCAAAGCCCCAGCCCGATGGCGGCGGCGAGCAGCGACAGCGCCGACCACGACAGTGCGCGGTCGGTCGCCGAGGGGTGCAGTTCGTCCTGCCGGGGCTGGTAGCAGAGGCGCAGCAGGCGCGAGCAGAAGAAGTAGATGACCAGGCACAGCAGCAACATGATGCCCGTGACGAGCCACCAGCGGCCGTCGGCGATGGTTTGCTTGAGGATCATCAGCTCGGAGAGGAACAGCGGCGAGGGCGGGAAGGCCACCAGCACGACCATCCCCGTGAGCAGTCCCACGGCCCCCACGCGGTTGATGTGGATGTAGTCGCCGATGCGGTTGATGCGGTAGTTGCCGTAGACCTGCCGCACGACGGCGATCTGGAGGAACAGGCTGCTCTTGATGAGCGTATGGCAGACGACGTGGAACACGGCGGCCCAGACCCCGATGCCCCCGATGCCCAGCCCGATGGCCGCGATGCCCATGTTCTCGACCGTGGAGTAGGAGAGGAAGCGTTTGTAGTTGTTGGTGCGGCGCAGGAACAGCGCGCCGACCACCAGCGACAGCACGCCGACGAGCAGCAGCACGGATTTCACCCATGGGAAGACTTCGGTCGCGGCGAGCAGTTTGTAGACCCGCAGCAACGCCAGGAACCCGGCGTTGACCAGTCCCGTGGAGATCAGCGCCGAGGCCGGGGCCGGGGCGGCGAAGTTGGCGTCGACGCCCACGGTGTAGAGCGGGAACAGCTCGGCCTTGCAGCTGTAACCGCAGAGGATCAGCAGAAAGGCCGTCTTCAGGTAGAGGGCGCTGCCGCCCGGGGCCGCGGCGGCGACGGTGGCGTAGTCGAGCGACTCGCAGTCGGTGGCGGCGGCCAGCAGCAGGATGCCCAGGTAGGCCATGGCGATGCCCGTCGAGCAGACGAAGACGTATTTCCACGCCGCTTCCAGCGCCTGCGCCGTGCGGCGGTGGTAGACGATGCCCGCCGAGCAGAGCGTGGTGGCTTCGAGGAAGATCCACGTCACGGCGAGGTTCGAGGCGAAATAGGCTCCCGCGATGGCTGTGGTCAGGAGCATCAGCAGGCCCGCGTAGGTACGGGTCTGGCGCAGGTCGCAGTCGTGGAGGCTGGCCTTCGAGTGGAAAAAGGCGAAGGCGGAGACGATGCAGAGCAGGCAGTAGAAGAGCGTGCCCGCGGCGTCGAAGGCGAACCACACGGCCGAGGTCTCGCCGTAAAGCCCTCCGGCGACGATCCGAACGGCGAAGGCCGCCTGCACGGCGTAGAAGGCCGCGCCCGTGAGGCGCAGCAGGCTCCGGCGGCGGACCGTGAAGGCCGCTGCCGCGATGAGGACGCTGAAAATGAGGTAGCAGATCATGGCGTCAGTCCTTTACGTTGGTGAGTGAATCGGCGTCGTCGGCATGGAGCTTGCCGTCGATTTTGGTGAAGAAGATGCCCAGCATCAGCACCGAGATGAGGATGTCGAGCAGGATGGCGAAGTTGATCAGCAGCGGCATCTCGACGCCGATAGCCGTCGAAAAGAGGAACACGCCGTTTTCGATGACCAGAAAGCCGACCATGTGGGAGAAGATCCGGCGGCGCATGACGATCAGGATCAGTCCGCTTAACAGCGAGTAGAAGGCCACGCCGAAGAACACCAGGTCGATGGTCGTGTCGGCGATGTAATAGGTGACCGAGGCGCTCACGGCCAGCGCCACGAGCGACAGCAGCAGCGAGCCGGACTGCGTGGAGCCGGAGCGCGAGACGCGGTTGATCTTCGTGCGGCGGATGACGGCGAAAAGCAGTCCCGGGACGAGGATGCCCTTGAAAAGCAGGGTTTCGAGGCAGATGAAGGCCAGTTCGGCGGGGTTGATGGCGTGCAGCCGCACCAGGGCGACGGCGAACAGCAGCCACCCCTGAAGGCCGATCAGCGAGGCGAAATTGCGGAAACGCTCGGTGATCGCCAGATAGACGAGCGTCACGACGTAGAGGATGATCAGCGGAAGTATCATTGCAGACCGATGTTAAGTTGCAGCAGGTAGCCCGTGAAGAACACGAGGACGGCCAGCGCCGCGACGGTGAGGATGAAGGTGGTGTTGCGGGCGAGTTTGTTGCGGGCCTGGGTCGATTCGACGATGCCCACCGAAAGCCCCGTGACGAGCACCGCGAGCGGGGCCGCCGCCCACCAGCGGGGGCAGCAGGTCGCGGCGACGGCGTCGGCGGCGAGCACCGACAGCGCGGCGGTCTTGAGCCATCCGGCCATCTTGATATAGGCCAGGTCGACGCCGCAGTAGTCGAGGCACATCACTTCGTGGATCATCGTCAGTTCGAGGTGCGTGCGGGGGTCGTCGACCGGGACGCGCCCGGCCTCGGTGAAGACGATCTTCACGAGCACGTAGGCCGCCAGCAGCAGCACCACGACCAGCTGCACGCCGTTCACGGCGTCGCCCGAGAAGATCGCGTCGAAAGAGGTGTAGCCCGACAGCAGGGCCAGCGTGCCGAAGACGAGCATCAGCGCCGGTTCGACCAGCGCGCCGTACAGGGCTTCGCGGCTGGCGCCCATGCCCTCGAACGAGCTTCCGGTGTCCATCGCCGCGAGGATGAGGGCCACGCGGCCCAGAGCCAGGAGGTAGGCGAAGGCGATCAGGTCGCCTTCGAACGACAGCGCGGACGGCAGGTCGCCTACGGGGACGAACAGCGCGGCGACGAGGGCCGTGCCGAGCGTGACGGACGGGGCCGCGCGGAACACGGCGGTCGTCGTGGGGGAGTAGACGGCGCCCTTGCGCAGCAGCAGGCGCACGTCGTAAAGGTGCTGGGCGAAGCGGATGCCCTTGCGGCCCGCGAGCAGCGCGCGGGTGCGGTTGATCAGTCCCGGAATCGCCAGGGCCGCCAACAGAAAAAGGAGTGTGTTGAGTGCTGCCATCTTAAATCGCGTTAAATACCGACAACAGGAACACCAGCCCCAGGAAAGCCAGTGCGAAAAGGATGTAATGGTTGATCTTGCCCGTGCGCAGGCGCATCACGCGCTGGTTGATCACGCGCAGCAGTTCGACCCACCAGGCGGCGAACAGCCGGCCGATGCGGTCGCGGTGGCCGATGTCGAACGAGTGGGCCGCGGGGAAGATTTCGCCTTTGCCCACGGGGGAGCCCTGGCCGCTGTTCTGGGTCAGCGACGTGGCGATGGATTGAAGCCCTTCGGAGAAGGATTCGCCCGTGTACTGCATCCGGACGTTCGGCGCCGTGAAGCCGCAGCCCCATGTGGGACCCTTGGCGACGGTGCGCGTGCGCAGCGTCCGGCGGCGGAGCCACAGCAGCAGGCACACCACGGCGATCAGAATCCAAGCCGTGCGTCCCGCGGCGGCGAGCGGCGGCGAGAGCAGCCAGTCGGCGGCGTCGGCCGGGGTGCGGAGGAAGAAGCCCGCGGCACGGGTCGCGGCCGAGACGGCCGCCCGGGGGAACAGCCCTACGAAAAGGATGCCTGCGAGCGGCAGGGCCATCGCCGCGATGCGGAAGGTGTCGGCCTCGGACGACTCGGCGACCTCGTGGGTGCGGGGCGAGCCGAGGAAGACCGTGCCGTAGAGTTTGGTGAAGGCCAGGACGACGAGTCCGCCGATCAGCGCCAGCGCGGCCAGTCCGGCGGCGGACGCCAGTACGTTGCTGCCCGAAGCGATGCCGTCGAGCATCCCGAGGTAGATCAGCAGTTCGGAGACGAAGCCGTTGAGGGGCGGCAGGGCGCAGATGGCCGCCGTGCCCGTGAGGAAGAGGATCGCCGTGAGCGGCATGTGCTTCGCAAGCCCGCCCAGCGCGTCGAGCGACGTGGTATGGGTCTGCGAGAGGATGTTGCCCGCGCCGAAAAAGAGCAGGCTCTTGAACAGCGAGTGGTTGAGCGTGTGCAGCAGGGCGCCCGTGACGCCGCACAGCGCGACGAGCTGGTTGCCCGAGGATTTGCCCAGCGCGGCGACGCCGAGTCCGATGAGGATGACGCCGACGTTCTCGATCGAGGAGTAGGCCAGCAGGCGTTTCACGTCGTTCTGCATGGCTGCGAGGATCACGCCCCACAGGCCCGTGACGACGCCCGCCGCGAGCAGGATCACTCCGGCGGTGTGCAGGAGGGGCTGTTCGCCCAGCGCGGCCGTCACGCGCAGGATGCCGTAGACGCCCGTCTTGATCATCACGCCCGACATCAGGGCCGAGACGTGCGACGGGGCTGCGGGGTGCGCCTCCGGAAGCCAGACGTGCATCGGGAAAAGTCCAGCCTTCATGCCGAAGCCCGCCAGGAACACCAGCAGCAGCGGCAGTCCCGGCTGCGTGCGGAAGTAGTCGCCCAGCGCGCCGAACGTGGCGGCGCCGCAGGCC
>OGGW01000953.1_pt1 | contig 24940 bp, 20 predicted proteins | sample 1571291 | NCBI WGS metagenome assembly OGGW01 (sample SAMEA2582028, study PRJEB24529) | metagenome | biome: Human gut stool | place: China | collected 2011 | reverse complement strand
TTTAGATACACTCTGTGCCCTGTCTCGCTATTATGGATTGACCTTGGATGAGCTGTTGGATGTAAATGGAGAACAACACGAGCCCATCTATGATCTCAGTCCTGTACTCAAAAATAAATACATCGCCTATAAAGGTGATGTATTTGAGTTAAAAGACTCGCAAAAACGTGCGCTCTTGCGTGAGCTTGATAATTTATTTACTAAATTTGAGAAATCAAAAGTAGAAGATAAAAGTAGCAAGCCAAAGACGTACAAACATGGAAATCCTCATATCAATCGAGCGGGCCTAGCTAGCAGTGCTGGTAGTTTAGCAGCACGACGGAATATAAAGTAGTGCAATATACTACATTGTAGATTGAATGGGACATGTTTATTTGAACAACTTAATTAAATCAATTATAAAAGCACCATCTATCCCCATGGGAAACGACAAATAAGTCGGTCCTTGGTAGATGGTGCTTTTGTATTAATATAGTGTATATACCCGTGCCAACGCTCTGGCAGTCTTTGTTAAGGCTAAATATAAAAATAAATAAAAGATAATAATATTAAAATATCCGTTCGTGATATAATTTGGTTTAATATATAATCGAAATATAGAAGTAAATTGAGTATTAACTGGTCTTATAGGAGATATTATGAAAGTATGGAGCGTTGTAAAATCTATATTAGATCGAGCACCTTTAACCGTTAAATTTTATATTGGGTTTGTTTTGTTTGGGTTTTTATTAATAGGATCTGTATCTTTACATGCGTATATTAAAAGGCCGGAGCAAATGCAAAGCCTTCAATTATACGAACAAAAATTAGAAGATATATCTTTTAAAAAAGTAAGTGAAAAGTACTATGCGTCTGGTCGAGCCTATCAAAATAATAATCTTGAAATTATTTATGACTCTCTTACAATTAACGATGTTAAAGGGATACTTTCAAAACAAAATATAGGCTGGAATGAAATCAATAAGAATCGTATAGTTGGACATGATTATGATGCTAATATTTATCTCGAACTGTTTAAAGAACGCGGTTCTAATAAAGTGATTTTAATATTACAAAGAAGAAATTGATTATTATATAGGAGAAAGTTATGATAGTAGTATTTGCAGGATTTTTAGCATTTTTATTTTGTCTGTATTTCATTAAAAATCCATACTTCACATTACAGCATATTAAAATTAAACGCTCAAAATCTTTGTTAATTTCAGAGTTGTTTTTAGGTGTGATAATTTTCTTATATATTATTTTTGCAGGATATTCTAGACTAGTGCGGTTTTTATTAGAATTGACATCTGTAATTCTGTTTTTATTAGAAATGTGGTTAAGAGTTCCTGCTATTGAATCGGATTGTAGTTTATCACCTGACGTGAAAGTAATGCTCAATAAAAAAGCTAAAAAAGATTTTTATTCTACATTGCCAATATTTTTTATAGCAACATGTATGTTTGTATTTAATTTCATCAAGATTTAAATTGATTTAATTTAATTGGAAAAGTGAAAATTAATAGGAGTACATATGAATATATACATTAATAAAATAAGAGATATATTAGTTGATTTAATGCCCAAGCATTGGTATAAAATTTATTTGTATTTTGAATGTTCTGAGTTAGGATCAACATCAGGTTGTTATTATATAAAAACGCCAGGTGGATCTATTATTCAATATGGTGAATTTATATATAATTTTTCTGATGAAAATAGCGAACGAATAAAACAGGGGATGTATGATATTTTAACGAATGTTAGATTATTACACGAAGCATCGATTGAGAAGTGGACTTGGGGAACAATGTATATTTCACGCGATGATTATGAGCCCCATTGTGAATTTCATAATGATCCTGTAAGTGATGATTATTGGCTCCAAAATAGATATAAGTGGGAATATCAGAATTTTGGTGTTCTAGCTAGAGAAGATGAATTTGAGCCGGATGTATATAAAGAAATGCTAAAAGGTCCACGAGGTGTTTTATTATTGGAAGATATGGAGTCTCGTGTATTAGCAAAAAATTATACTGCTATTGATAAGGCGTTTAAGTTAAAGCATAAAAGCTTAGAATCGGAACTTGAGAAACATTATAATAAAGTGGCTAAAAGTATATACAAATTAACGCCTTTAAATTGGCATCGTGCTAAATTACATTTTGATATGAATGTTAATAATCCCTCTGTAGAGCTTCTAGTTTATAAAACTGAGGATGATTCATATATTACAAAGTATGTAGAAAATAATGATGAAGAGCCGGCTATTATTTCGGAAGTTATGTATGATTTAAAAAATGAAATTTTAGCGATGATTGAGACTTTTAAATTCTATAATCAAAACCCATTCTTTGGTTTAGTATATACATTAACCTCTAGTGGTGAGGTATCTTTAGAGCTAACTTATGTAGATAAATGATTTTAAGTTCGTTGATGAAATTGATTAGATAAGCTTTTACGCATCTGTTTATTAGGTGTTCGGAATCGATGGGTGGCATATTATACTACAAAGAGTCAACTAATAGAACTGACTCTGATATTAGTGATATTGATGCGGTAAGAGGGAAAATTAGGGATGAATTTTAAAACAATTTATTCTGTTGTTTGGTATATATTTATAGGCTGTTTTAGCTTATGGTTAATTTGTGGATTAGGCTATAAGTTTTTGTTTAATGATACTGTTGAGCAGTCTAGAATGGAATTGACGCAAGCTTTAAATGCAACTTTTCCACGAGAACACTATATGATCGCTGGAGATGTATATGATTCGAACAGAAAAAAATCTATTATCTAGAGGAGTATCAATAAATATAAAAAATGATTCTTTAGGCGAACAATTAAGAGATGAAGTTGGAGGTGGTTGGAGAAAAGTTTATGAAGAAGGGATTGATATTAGTAGTAGATTGATAAAAATTCATTACTTTATTAATGATGCCGGTAAAATTTTTAATCCTAAGATTACGCAGATTGATGAGCTTAAGAATTTATACATTCCATTACGATAAAGGTAGAAATTATGAATATAACTATTAGTGAAAGAAGAAATATTGAGTTTTATTTTTTATTAATTGCTCTAGGTGCATTACAGGCTTATAGATATAATTGTATTGATTTAGATACATTAGAATCATTAATCTATCGAATGAAGATGTTGAGTATTATTGATAAGAATAATTTATCTTCGGAATTAGAAGAAATTGTTTTACGTGGTATGGGACTAGAAGATGTTGAAGCATGGGTTAAAGGTATTTTTCCAAGTATGTTGTTAGTTGATACGATAGATACCATTGAGATAGACTGTAAGTGTTTGTTGATGGATCCTAAATATTATTCTTGTTTTACTGATTTTAAATTGTTTGAATTCGTAGCTGATACTGACTTGAGTTTTGAAATTGATTATGTTTCATTAGCAAACTTTGAGTTTAATATGATGATATTTCTGTTAGGATTTACATTATTACTAAGAGAAATTGATGATGATCTTAATCAGGTACTATTATCATTTAAGGATAATATTTTAAGTAAAATTAAAAATTTAAGCTATAAATATTCTGAGTCATTTAACGATGCTATTGAACTTTTTGATTTAATTGATTTCCATGAGAATAGATTTAATCCTAAACGTCAACAATTACTTTTGAAGAAAATTAGTATTAAACTAAGAGTGTATTTTGTCTCTGCTACTAAGGAGAAGATTGAGGCTGATATCGATTTCTATAAATCAGATGGTTTATTGTATTATGTAGAAGCAAAATAAAATATCTTTGCTTAATTGTAGAATGAAATTGAACAACTAAAAAATCCATAGTGAACCTTGTGTTATGATTTAAGTGACCAAACATAATCTAACTGAGGTAATCACTATGGACTATATTAATCATAACACGACATTACATACAAACAAACACTTAAACCTAGAAGAACGCTTTTATGTAGAAAAGAGAATCGCCACTGGCGATTCTGTTACAGCTATTGCAACCGCATTAGGACGCTCTAGAACCACTATTTATACAGAACTAAAACGTGGTTCGGTTGTCCAAATTCGATAAGGTAAAGCTCGTCTTGTATATTTAGCAGATTCAGGGCAATTAACATATGAACAACAACGTCTTGGCTCATTTAATACAATGAAGTTAGGATCCATAGAGTCTTTCATACTCTGGGTTGAAGAAAAAGTATGTAAAGAACATTGGCCCTTTGATGCTGCTGTTGGATATGCTAAACGTCAGTGTATATTTGCACGTAATGAAATGGTTTGTACTAAAACTTTATATAACTATCTTCATCAAGGAATACTTGGAGTAAAAGCTATTGATCTACCTCTAGTAACACGTCGCTCACTAAGAAAGTCCGTTTCGAATAAGTATAAACGTGAACAGGGAAAATCAATAGAACTTCGTGATGCTACGATTGAAACTCGAGAAGAGTTTGGTCATTGGGAAATAGACACTGTTCGTGGAACAAAAGATAAAACAGATGATGTATTGATTTCTTTAATAGAACGAAAAAGTAGATTATATGTAGCGTTACGTTGTCCATCAGCACGTGCCGATGATGTAAAAGAAACATTAGAAACGTGGTTAAGTACGTTTAGAAACAATGTGGAGTTAAAATTGTTATGTAAGACGATAACCGCTGATAATGGTTTAGAATTTGCGGATATATCTGATCTTGAAGATGAGATACTATCTATCTATTTTGCAGGGCCCTATTCAGCTTGGAACGAGGTTCTAACGAAAGACATAACGGTTTACTTCGTCGTTTTATTCCGAAAGGAAAACGAATAGAAAGTATCTCAGAACATACACTACGCCGAACTCTTCATTGGTGTAATAACTTACCACGTAAGATATTACATTACAAAACACCACAAGAAGTCTTTTTAGAAGAAGTTAATAAAATAGTAGATTTACATACTGTTCAATTTCATATTGCAATTTAAGAATTTATAATTTTATTTTAAATTGTCTATATTTGCTTAGTTGTTCAATTTCATTTTACAATTAAGTATTATAAATAAGTTCTAACTGAATATAATTAAAATTAAGTATAGTTTGATTGATTAGTGAAAGAGAGTTGTGTGAAGCAACTCTCTTTTGTCATATAAAACATATATATACATAAAATGTTGATTTTATGTTTTCTGAGAGATATAATCAGACTAATAAGTTAATAATTATTTGAAAGTAATATATAGGAGAGAGAACTATGAAAGTAGTATCAATCGCTGCCAGTTGTGTGGGCTTAGTTGGCGTTATGTGTGCAACGACAACTTTGGCAGCGGATGTACCTTCCTCATTTATTCAACAAGAAGCGGCTCGAGCCGATGCTTCTTTGCGTCAACGCGCGGAGGCACCGATGGCAAGGGCCGCTTTGTCGCGTTCAGAATCAAGTTATGACAATTTAAATGGCGCACCTATGGATGCATTGCCACAAGAAGCAGTGTCATTTCCAATTGAGCAGATTGTGATTACGTCATCAGAACCAGTTTTTAAGAAGTATAGAAATCGACTGAAAATATATAATCATAACAACATTGGGGCAGAGGGGATTGCTGTACTGCAAAAGCAATTACAAGAGCAAATTCTTGCCGATGGATATGTAACGAGTCAAGTGGTAGTTCCGAATCAGGATTTACAATCGGGTACACTTACTTTTGAGATTTTACCAGGTTATGTGGAAGATATTGTTCTTACAAATCCGAAAGCTCGCACGAATTGGCGAAGTGCTTTTCCTGTTCGTCCCGGATATGTACTGCGTCGACAAGCATTAGAGCAAGGCATAGACCAGATGCGAAATGTACCGGGACAAGATGTAAAGCTTAGCATCGAGCCGGGTACAAAGCCACTTCACTCTATTGTGAAACTAACGGTAGAACAAAAAGGCTTTGTGCATGGGTCGTTGATTTTAGACAATGCAGGTTACGAATCGACAGGGAAATACCAAGGCACTATGTATGTATCATTTAGTCAGTTGGCAGGGCTTAATGATACCTTATCGGCTAGTATAACGAAGGATATTGGTCATCATGGTGATGGGCATGGATCAAAGCAGTATGCCGTAAATTATGCCGTACCTGATGGAAATCGGACGTATCGACTGTCGACGTATCAATATAGCTATCATCAATTGGTATTTATGCCAGAAGCATTCCGTTCTTCTGGAAATACCAGGGGGATTGAGTTTTCTGTAGAGCAGGTTTTGAATCGGACGAGTCGCTCCAAGACCGCTGCTGTCGCTAAGGTAATTCATAAAACACGCCATAGTTACATTGATGATATAGAAATCGGTGTACAAGAGCAACATACTACAGCATTGGAACTAGGATTATCCCATCGTCAGTATAGTGGGAATACTATGTCTGATATATATCTCTTTTATCGTCAAGGCATACGAGGTCTAGGTGCTACAGTTCGCAGCTGGGAAGGCGTGGCAGATAATCCGACTACGTTATATAAAATGGCGGGACTTGAGGGCGAAGTGCAAAGCGGTGTACGCATCGGTCATAAACAAGGTGTATATACGATGCGTTTTAGAAGTCAGTTTACAAATCAACGATTGTTTGGAACTGATCAATTTAGTATCGGTGGACGCTATTCCGTACGTGGCTTCAGTGGGGAAGAAACATTACGTGGTGACTCCGGTTACTACATTCAAAATGAATGGGCCTTACCATTTAGACGACAACGAATAACTCCGTATATAGGTATAGATATAGGTCATGTATGGGGGCCGTCCACAGCGACACAAATTGGTAATACCTTAGTAGGTGGGGTTATCGGTGTTCGTGGGAATATCGGTGATGCATTTCGCTATGATGTGTCATTAGGCACTCCACTTAAAAAGCCGGACGGTTTTACTACTGATACAAGTGTATGGGCTTTCAGATCCAGTTATCAGTTTTAATTAAAAATGTGTGTTATTAAATGAGAGAGTATAAGGAAAGAATAATGAAAATTAAACAGTATACAGCAACCGCATTGTGTGCAGCCTTATTAGTTACAAATTCTGGACCGTGGATTCCGCTAGCAGTGGCACAATCTATTGTACCGAATCAAGGAAAAATGGGTCCAACTATGGATGAAGCCCCTAATGGGACGCCCATTGTCAATATTAATAAACCGAATGCTAATGGGTTATCTCACAATCAATATGATATGTTTAATGTAGATGATAAAGGGGTCATTCTAAATAACTCAAGGAGACCTATATCTACAGAATTAGCTGGCTATGTGATGGGGAATCCTAACTTGAGAGGTGCTGCAGCTAAGACGATTTTAAATGAAGTAACTGGAACGGGTGCGACTGCTATGAATGGTGCCTTAGAGGTAGCAGGTCATAAGGCACATGTTATTATTGCTAACCCAAATGGGATTGCTGTTAATAATGGGACATTTATTAATACTAGTGCGGCTACTCTGACAACAGGAAACCCTATTATTACAGACGGAACTATTGCTGGATATGATGTGAAGCAAGGTACTGTGACGGTATCTGGACAAGGTCTCGATGCATCGCGTACATCTCGTACAGATATTTTGGCTGAAGCGGTACAGCTCAACGGCAAGGTATGGTCTGATGAAAGCCATGTGGTAACCGGTAAAAATACAGTATCTGTCGATGGTAGTGGTAAGGTAACTAATGTTACGAAGACCAGTAACTCAGAACAGGTAGGTCTTGACGTTTCTCAAATCGGTGGTATGTATGCGAATAGCATGTACTTAGTAGGAACCAATGATGGTTTTGGCGTGAATAATAAAGGGATTCTTTCTGCACAAAATCATATTTCTGTAGACAGTACCGGCAAGGTACAAAATAGTGGCACTGTGGTGGCGCCAGATATAAGCATTAGTGCAAAAGGCTTTACACAAGTCGGTAAGGCTAAATTGTATGCTGATTCGGCACGTATTTCAGCAGATGCTTTCACTCAAACCGGTAATACTGTTACGAAAGATGCACCGGTACTCATCGCGCGTAATAATTTATCGGTGTCTACCAATACAATAAAAAATACAAATGGTAGTGTGCTGAAGTCTGAGGGTGTGTTACAACTAGGAAAGACGATGGATTATAACGGCGCTATAGCCGGCAAGATGGATGCGTTGACTAATGTGGCGGCTACTATCGAGGCCGGTCAGCAGGGAGTGATTCTTGCAAAATCCATTGCTAATACAAATGGTGGTGTTACGTTGAAACGGGCTACTACAGGAACTATGGAGCATATTAAAAATGAAGTTGCACCGGCAGGCAGTATCAAACGATATCAGCTATCTGAGGAACGTATTTATGATCATGATGATCCAATTCCACAAGATAAGGTTGTAGTTCACTCTTCTGAGAATTTACAATTGTCTATTAATGGAGAGCATCATGATAGCTGGACGAAATATGAATATGATCGTACACGAGTAAAAGAAGTAGTGGATACTTCTAAACCAGGGCGTATTATTTCGGGTGGTAACTTACAGATTGAAGCAGACGCTGTTACTAATGATGCTAGCCAAATCAGTGCAGCGGGTACTTTGGCAGGTAAAATCGGCCATTATGAAGCGCTTAATCCGAAAGGAAATGAATATATTAGTGAGAATGGGACTGCTACTGGTTATAGTCGCCATAAACATCATGGATGGGATTCCACAAATATTCGTGAGGCGGAGTATCATAATGATGTAGTGCAACCGATAGATATACCGGTAGCTGTTTATGGTAGCAATATAGCGAACAGCACAACAGGTGCTACGGTAGATACGTCGGTATTGACGTCTATGAGTCAGTTATCCACTAATCCGAATACAACGTATGCGATGGAAACTGACCCAAATTTTACCAATCGAAGAAGCTTCTTATCCTCTGATTATGTCATCAATCGGTTACAACTCAATCCTATGCGTACACAAAAACGATTAGGAGATGGTTACTACGAACAACAATTGGTGATGCAGGCTATTTTACGTCAAACAGGTAAAAGTAGACTACAGGCAGGGCTTACAGAAGAAGAGCAGTACCGTAAATTAATGGATGCAGGTCTTACCGTGATGAAGTCTAAATCGATGATGCTCGGACAAGGATTAACTGAGTCGGAGCAACAGCAATTGACGGAAGATGTGGTAATGCTTGTCAGTCAACCGGTAGTGTTGCCGAACGGCAAGACTGAAACCTTACTCGTACCAACATTATATTTGGCGCCGACCACACAACGTGTTGAGGGTGCTGCGAATATGCAGGCTCAATCGATTAATTTGCAAGTAGGTACGATGCATAATCGCGGTAGCATAGTGGCGGATGAAGCGATAACCGTACATGGTCATATGATTCATAATGATAACGGACTGATTAAAGGTCGTACAACGACTGTTGTAGCAGATACCGATGTTCGCAATACACAAGGCACGATAGAAGGCCGTGACCGTACAACTGTATATGCTAAGAATGATGTGATAAATGAGGGCGGTACGATTAAGCAAACCGATGAAAAAGGAAAACTTGTCGTAGCAGCAGATCGTGATGTTATCAATAACGGCGTTAAGTATGAAGCCAGCAATAGCAAGGTTGTATGGAATAGTGCCAATAGCCGTCGTGAAACGGTAACTGCTGTAGATCAAGGTCAAATTACGGCGAAAGGTGATGCTGTAGTTACAGCAGGTCGTGATGTTGCTATGCAGGGTGGTAAAGTGACTTCTGATAAGGATGTTACTCTAGTAGCTGGACGTCAGGTAAACATGCAGTCTATGACAGCGAGTCATGAATTAGAGGAACATCGCTATGACAAAGGAAAATCCGGTGGTGGTCATTCTCAGACTACAGAAACACATGATGTAGTGAATGAAGCGACATCTGTAGGCAGCAGTGTGGAAGGTAACAATGTAACTGTGGCTGCTAATGCTGATGTAGCACTTAGTGGTAGTGAAATCCTGGCCGCTGATAAGGCACAGGTGGAAGGTCAGAATGTAAAACTTGATACTGCATCGGCAACAAGTACCGTTGACCATGTGTATAAGGACAAGAAGAAAAGTTTAGTTAAACGGGAACGTACGGATGCAACCGGTGTGACGCAAGTGACTGCCGTAACGGGGGCTGTTGTGAGCGGTAAAGATGTTGATATAAAAGCTAATAAAGCATTGACAGGTAAATCAGTTACTGTTATCGGCAAGAACAGCGTATCATTACAAGCTAATGATAGTGTAGTATTAGGAGCAGACAAGCATATTATAGAGTCTACCAGCAGCTACCATCATAAGAAATCAGGTTTATTAGGAGGGGCTGGTATCGGGTTCTCTATCGGTACAGAAAAATTAAATACAGATGATTCAAACCGTGAGGAAGTGACAGCTTATAATACTATTGCTAGCCCTGAAGGAACAGTTGATGTACAGTCAAACCATCAATTACATATTACGAGTGGTAATATACTTAGCAAAGATGGTATACAATTGACCGGGGATGAAGTTATTCTTGATGGGAATCATGATGCGAGTCATATGAGTCATAATGAAAGTTATAAAAAGTCCGGCCTTACCGTATCTCTCGGTGGTGCCGCTATTGATGCAGTAACAACTGCGACTCGAACGATTAAACGAGCGGGTTCTCGTGATGATAAACGATTGGCTGCATTAGAATTAAATGAGGCTCGTAAGCAGTTACAAGATGGTTATTATGCCGTTGATGAGGCTGTTAAAGGAGCTAAATTGCGAAATGATAAAGGGGCGGTATTAAAGGATACTAAAGGCCATTCTTTACGAGATCAAAAGAATATTGATAATGCGGTGAATTTATCTGTATCACTTGGTAGTACTTCACGTCATCAAAACCAGTCTGTTGATACATCTGAATACAAAGGTGGTACGATTATCAGTAATTCTGATGTGAAAGTTAGGGCTACAGATGCATCCAAATCAGGGGTAAACTTAACTGGACAAGATGTACTAGCCAAGAAGATTGTAATTGATTCTGCGAGCGATGTAAATTTGACTGCCGGACAAGATACATTACATGCTCATGATGACTATAAACAAAGCGGCTGGAGTGTAGGTGCTAATTTCAGTTTAACTTCTGGCAGTTTGCTTGGATTTGAAGCAGGTGGTAATTTAGCGAAACAAAATGGTGTAACAGAACAGATTTCTTATAAACCGACATCAATTCGTGCTACTGAGTTAGCTCAATTAAAGGCAAAACGAAATACAAATATTATCGGTTCTTCAGTAAGTGGTAAAGGTGTTACTGTAGACACGGGGAATAATCTTCAAATTGAAAGTTTGCAAGCTGTTGATAACTTTAAGGAACATAGTAAATCCGGCGGATTCTCGGTATCTAGTTCACCTAAGTTTAAAGATACATTAGGTAGTATTGGTGCCAGTGTAGGCCGAATGGACAGTAAATGGCGTAGTGTAACAGAACAAGCGGGTATATATGCCGGTGCGGATGGTTATACTGTTAAGGCCGGAAATGAGACAAAACTTAAAGGTGCGGTTGTTTCTAGTAAAGCACTGAAAAATCAGAATACTTTAGCTACCAGACGTCTTATCATGGAAGATCTTCAAAATGAGGCTGAATATACTGTTCGAGAAAATGGTGTGCAATATAACAATTTTGGAAATATTAAATCCAAAAGTAAAAAAGAGTTAGATAAAATCTATAAACATCTTGGTACAACACCAACTGGTGGCATTGGTGCACATGATAAGGCTACATCTACTACCAAAAGTGCTATCAGTGAAGGTATAATTAAAGAGAACGGACGTATTATCGATGTAAAAACAGTAAATACGGATATTGAACATTCACTTAATACATTAGAAGCAATTTTTGATCGTAAATCTATTGAAGAAAAACAAGAATTGGCGAATTTATTTAGTATAAATGCGAATGAAGCTATTCACCAAATTGCAAAACATGAGGGGTGGAAAGATGGGGACCCTCGTAAGGTAGCATTACATGCATTTTTTGCCGGTACAGCTGCTAAATTGGGCGGAAATAAATATTCTGATGGGGCTTATGCAGGCGGTTTAACAGAAGCTATGATGCCTCAATTTGAAAAATGGGCGGGCACAATAAACGGACCTGATGGTAAGAAGTATGTTAATCCAGAGCATTTACAACAAATAGCAGGTGTATTTGGTTATGCTATTAATAAGAGTTTTGGAAAAAATGGGCAATCGGGTGCTTATGTGAGTCGTATGGGGGTAAAATATAATAGTTTAGCTTCAGCTATAATTAGTAGAGGCGCAAAAATGGTTGGAATAGAAGGGGGGGCTATAAGAGGAGAAATTGTAAATGTTTTGGGGGCAGCTAGTTTTGATGGAGCTACTTTAGCTATGGGAGGAACCGCTGGTGGAGATATTCAACCTATAAGTGATGTGAGGTTACCTGTCAACCCACATAATCCTGAACCAGAACTAGGGAGCATATATGTAGATAGTGATGATAATAATAAAAAAGAATCGACATTAAAGCAATTATTTACAAATCCGAGAAGTACTACTCCAGATATGAATCCTAATAGTTCAGATTATGGATTTGCTTTAGCAGATAGAGGTTTCAAACCAGATGGTATAGACCCTGAAAGTGGTAGAATCTTTTATGATGTTCCAAATGGACTTGGAAAAATTAAACGTGTATATTCATATAAGCGAGAAGAATTAGCTCATATCCCAAACAATATTTATAGCCCTAATCATGGATTTTATCTTGCCAATACAGGTAAACAACCTGATGGTATAGATGCTAATGGTAATACATTTTATAAAGTACGTATGCCAGATGGTAAGGTAGAAGTTCATATGTCATATAATTCTAAAGATCTTGATAATCATCCAGAGAATGTTTATAGTAATAATCATGCATATCATTTGCTAAAAAAAGGATATGGTATTTCAGATGTAACAGATGATCAACGTATAATGATTAGAATTGCTGTGAATGGTGAAATACGTGAGTATATAGGTCCACATATTAAAGATGATCCTACTGGAATAGGTCGCGCTATGTGGAATTTAAAACACCAGAAATTATTAGACTCTCAAAAAAAGGATTAAAAGGATTTACTGAATATGATCAAAAAGTGACACCTGATTATAGTAGTGCAACTATAATTGATAAGATTGGAAAAGCTGCAACATTAAGAAGTGATGGATCTTTAAGTCAATATACTGTTGCAAAACGACTTAATGAATTTGCTTGGAGTGTTAAAGGTTATAAAGGGACACTTAATCCTGATGTTATAGATACTTTAAATAAGGGGTTTGCTGCTATAGGCGTTACATATCGTTATGATGGTACATTATTACCACAGAAAAATCTTGAGAATGCATTAGGTGAATATGTTGATAACTATGAAAACTCAAAGTATTATGATATTAAATTTGAGCGTGGTGTTGGAGCTAAAATACAGGCCAAGTTAGGTGGGTTAGGCGGTGAATTAGGTTATAGTGCTGGTGAGCGAACGTATAAAAATAAATCTACAAAATCTGATTTCTTTAATTCCGTTGCATCAATAGGAACACCAAAATTTGGAGTAAGCATTTCTTATGATAAAGACGTGAATAAGATGAGCCACGAAGTTAAAAGTGGAGTAAATGCTGGGCTTTCCGCTAGAGGTATTAATTATAGTGATGATGGCCATAGTAAGTTATCTATAGGGGGTGGTGTATACGGTGGTGTTGGTGGAGCTGTTGAGCTTAGTGCAGATTTAACGAATATTAATAATAAAATTATTGGTTATACAACTGATGAGGATGAGTTAATGAGGCAAATTAAATTTAATATAGGGAGAAAATAATGTATTTTATAGATGAAATTATAGATTTTATTAATAAAAATGTTGATTCTTGGGTGATTGCTACTTTAATCTTGTTATGGGCAATAATATTTCCTCAATATACAGGGATTCGTTTTAATGGTGACTTTAAGCGTCTTGGTTCTATTGAATCTACTCTAACACGGATTATTGCAATTCTCATGCTTATCGGTCTGTTTATAGTTAAGTTTGTTTTTGAGAATAAATAAAAGGATTTATTTTATTTATTTAGGACGAAATTATGAATGTAATAGAAAGATTGCTTTTTGAAGAAGATTATTCTTTTCTCTTGATTTGTTTAATATTAATTTTTTTATTTTTGTTTCCACAGTTTTCCGGGGTAAAAGAGAATAAAATATTAATTAAATATAGAATTCCTTCACGGCTATTTATATTGTTTATGTTGACACTTGTGATATTAATGCATTATGTTCTAGGTTTTTAAGATCTTGAATTGTAATAAGTAATGGGAAAAAATTAAATCAATTTTCTAATCTTGTGTTTTAACATGTCAAATGGGGTTTTAAACCCAAGGCATTTCCTAGGTCGATTATTAATCAACATCAGTGCTTCTGTTAGTTTATCTAGTGTTACTTTAGCTAAATCGATTTTCTTAGGAAAAAATTCTCGAAGTAAACCATTACTATTTTCATTAGAACTACGTTACCATGCTGCGTAAGCATCGGCAAAATACACTGGTATTCTGAACTCGGCTTCAACTTGTTCATAGCACGTAAATTCTTTATCACGGCCCATCGTAAAAGTTTTAAATAATTTACTTGTTAATGTGTTGTATAGCGAACTAATAGTTAAAAACATAGAGTCCTTAGTTCGATCATCCATTTTTATTGCTACATAGAATCGAGTTTTACGTTCAACAAATGTAGCTAAACAACCTTTACTTTGACCTCTGGAAGACACTATTGTATCTAGTTCCCAATGACCAAAAGTCTTACGGTTTTCAACTTCTTGAGGTCGGTCCTTAATGGTCTTTTTCACATTGAACCGTCCACGCTTTTCTTGTGCACCAGGCTTTTTGCCTTTCCGGCGAAGTACTTTTTCTGTTACAGCAAGAAAACCACGATGGATCCAAGAATATATTGTCTTAAAGCTAAGAACTCCAACTAATTCAGCACCAACTATTTCTTCTGGAGACCAAGTTTGTTGTAATCTGGATTCAATTAAAGCCGCTAATTGAGGTGTTAACTTCATTGGTCTTCCTTTATTAGCAGACTTACTAGTTGCCACCTACTGAGCTTTAATCGCAGAGTATTCGCCTTCAACGCGATTTAATTCTCTTGCTACAGTAGAATGGTGGACCCCGATTAAACTAGCAATTCTACGAACAGAGTCTTTTTCTTTTCTTAAAATTTCTATTTGACTTCGTTTTTTTATGGTAAGATGTATATAGCTCATATTAGAGACCTCCGTGTCATGTATTTGTGGTTATTTACATTTTATACGAGATCTCTAATATGAGTCTTTTTATTTGTCGCAATATATTTTACAATTCATCTTATATTTAAATAGGTCTGTAGTATATTTTAAATTACTTAGCAGATAGTTGATTATCTTTAATCAGCTATCTGTTTTTTATTATTGTTTTTAGACCGGTTCGCGACGTAGTCACGAATCATAAAACCACCTGCTATGAGGGTGCGGCAACGAAAATTATACAAAAAAATTACCTTGCTTAAGTATAATGTAGGTGTTCAAGCCTCGTTATATGCAAAAGAAAGGTGATTTTATAGAGCAACAAAGACACAGAGTATTGTGCACACGAAATAGTTATGCAAATACCACATAGTATTTACACCTAAATATAGATGTAAAGTTATATATAATCAATATAGAAATAGTTTATGTGAATATAAGGGCGTCAAGATTATAGAGGGGAAGCTCATGGCAGATTATATGCATATGTTAGTATTAATCCCACCTAAAATAGCAGTTTCATCTTTTATGGGATATTTAAAAGGTAAAAGTGCACTTATGATGTTCGATAAACACGTAAACTTAAAGTATAAATTTGGAAATAGAAACATTTGGTCCGAGGGATATTATGTTAGTACAGTAGGTCTAAATGAGGCAACAGTAAGAAAATATATACGTGAGTAAGAGTTACAAGGCCAAATAAAGGATAAGTTAAGCGTAAAAGAATATGAGGACCCTGTTAAAGGTAGCAAGTAATACATATCCCCTTTGAGGGGAAGGTTACGAGTCAATGGCTATGCGGCTTGAAGGTAGTGAAAGCCAGCGCCTTTAGACGCTGGCCTAGTACTAGGGGCTTATAGCCCGTGAGCAAACCACCCGTTTTGAGGGTGGTTCTGATTTTATCTATATCGAATAATTCCTATTAAAATTACCAGATTTTTACGATTTTATGAGTGTTTTATGATAAAATAAAAGGTATGAATACTTCAACAACTAGGTCTATTACCTATAATGGCGACAGAATTGAATATGAGTTAACCATCAAGCGTGTGAAGAACATGAACATGCGCATTACCAGGGATGGTGTGATCCATGTGTCGGCGAATGGGTATGTGCCGGATTATGTGGTGGACAAGTTTGTTATCGAAAATATGTCCTCCATTGAGCGGGCTCGTTATAAGATTGATGCATTGAATGCCAAGCGCGTCGATGCGTTGCAGTATGTGAATGGTGAAAGTTTATCAATCCTCGGTATTCCTGTTACGTTGCGCCTAGTTGAGCAGGATGGAAAGCCTCACATTGGCTTTGACGGAAAAGCCATCCTTACTATGGTTGTACCTCGTGGAACGACCTTTGAAGCTAAACATAAATTAATGCAAAGTTATTGGCGTAATTTAGGGGAGAAGGTCTTTGTCCACTGGGCGAAGGTCGTGTATCAGCGCTTTCACAAGCAACATATCGATGTTCCCATGCCAACTATAAAACAGCAGCGTATGAAGAGCCGTTGGGGTTCTTGTACGCCAGCAAAGCAGCTTATCAAGATGAACACCCGCTTATTAGAGGGGCCTCAGGCGTATATTGAATACGTTATGGTTCATGAGTTTGCTCATTTTAAATATTTAGACCATTCCAAGAACTTTCACAATCTAGTGGCACAGTTTTTGCCAGATTGGAAGGCTCGTAAGAAGTCATTGAACGTGTATTTTGCTCATCGCCCTTAAAGGAGGTGTACCATGCAGCCATTTGTACATTTACATAGTCATACAGAGTTTAGTTTGCTGGACGGCATCAGTCGTTTGCCTGACATGGTACGTCGTGCGAAGGAGTTAAATCAGCCAGCCCTTGCCATTACGGACCATGGCAATATGTACGCGGCGATTTATTTCTATAAAGAGTGTATAGCTCAAGGTGTTAAGCCCATTATCGGTTGTGAAGTATATGTAACGGAACACAGCCGATTTGATCGTCCAGAAGGTCGTAGCCGTGAACGTTTAAAACATCTCATTCTGTTGGCTGAGACCATGGAAGGGTATCGTAATCTTGTAAAAATCGTGTCAAAGGCATCGACGGAGGGGATGTTGTATCGTCCTCGTGCAGACCGAGATTTATTGCGTCAATACAGCAAAGGGATTATTGCCCTTAGTGCGTGTATTCAAGGGGAAATTCCTCAGTATATTTTGCAAGATAATATGGAAGGCGCCAAGCGTTCCATCGAATGGTATATTGAGACGTACGGCAAGGATAATTTTTTCTTAGAAATTCAAAACCATGGCTTGCCTGAGGAAGCAAAGGTACAAGAGGAGCTCGTTAAGCTCAGCAAGGAATATGGTCTTGGCATTGTAGCGTCTAACGATTTCCATTATGTCTTAAAAGAGGATGCAGACGCACAGGATATTAAGGTTTGTATTTCTACAGGCCGACGTCGTGCTGAGGTGGACCGCTTAAAATTTCCGAATGATGAGTTCTATCTAAAATCTGGGGATGAGATGGCAGAGCTATTTGGACATATTCCAGGAGCTATCGAAAATACCTTAAAAATTGCAGAACGCTGCAATGTAGAGTTTAATTTTGACGAACATCACTTGCCGCACTTTGATGTGCCAGAAGGGGAAACGTCTAAAACGTATTTACGTAAGGTTTGTGAACGAGAAATTCCACGCCTTTATGGTGAAACGTCTGAAGAGTTACAAAAGCGTCTCGACTACGAGTTAGATGTTATCGGTACGATGGGTTTTGAGGATTACTTCCTCATCGTGTGGGATTATGTGCGGTATGCCCGTGAGCACGATATCTTAGTAGGACCAGGCCGTGGTTCTGCGGCAGGTTCTGTAGTAGCGTACCTTTTAGGTATTACAGGTCTCGATCCACTAAAATACGATTTGCTCTTTGAACGGTTCTTAAATCCAGAGCGGGTAAGCATGCCTGATATCGATATTGACTTCTGCTATGAAAAGCGTGGTCAAGCCATCGAATATGTGACGAGAAAATACGGTCAAGCTCGTGTGTCTCAGATTATTACCTTTGGTACTGAGGCGGCTCGTGCCGTTATCCGTGACGTAGGTCGTGTGCTCGACTTACCTCTGGCGGAGGTAAACCGTATTGCTAAGATGATTCCTAATGAATTGGGTATTACCTTAGATAAGGCGTTACAAGGCAAGGACTTAAAGGCTTTATATGAATCTGATTCAAATGTAAAAGAACTCTTTGATTTCGGTAAAAAGTTAGAAGGGATTGCACGCAATTCGTCCACTCATGCAGCGGGCGTCGTAATTTCTGCGGACCCACTAGATGACCACGTACCGGTACAAAATGCCAACGATGAAGGCTTTGTAACGCAGTACGATAAGGATAATATCGAGGAATTAGGCCTCTTAAAGATGGACTTCTTGGGCCTCCGTACCTTGACAGTTATGGGGGATGCCTTAAAGCTCATCAAGGCTAACCGCAGTATTGACCTCGACTTAGATGCTATCCCACTAGATGATAAGGCGGCTTGCGACCTCCTCACAAAGGGCGACACCTCTGGTGTATTCCAGCTTGAGTCGGAAGGTATTACGAAGCTTGTTATGGACCTTAAGCCTGAGCATTTTGAGGACTTAATCCCGTTGGTAGCCTTGTACCGTCCAGGGCCACTAGGCTCTGGCATGGTGGCAGACTTTATTGATCGCCGTCACGGTAAAAAAGAGGTTACTTATTTACATCCGATTTTGGAACCCATACTAAAAGATACCTTCGGGGTAATCCTGTACCAAGAACAGGTTATGCAGATTGCCTCTGCCATGGGGGGATTCTCCCTTGGTCAAGCGGACTTGATGCGCCGCGCCATGGGTAAGAAAAAGGAATCTGTGCTAAAGGCGCAGCGCGAATCCTTTATTCAAGGTTCCATAAATAATGGTATAGAAGAGTCCATCGCGAATGAAGTATTTGACTTGCTCGTATACTTTGCAGGCTATGGCTTTAATAAATCACATAGTGCGGCCTATGCGTATATCGCGTACCAAACGGCGTATTTGAAAGCCCACTATTTCCCTGAATTTATGGCTGCTACCATGACGAGCTTCATGCAGAATATGCAGAAATTGACTTACTACATTAATGCCTGCAAGAAGCACAATGTTAAGGTACTAGGCCCAGATATTAACTATTCTGAACGTAGCTTCGCCGTACAAGATGACGCTATTCGTTTTGGACTTGGCGGTATCAAGAACGTAGGGGACAATGCCATCGATCGCTTGATTCGCGAGCGCAATGAGCACGGTCTCTATACGGATATCGTGGACTTCTGCAAACGGGTGGACAATAAGGTTGTTAATAAACGACTTCTTGAAAGTCTCATTCGCTGCGGCGCTATGGATGGCTTCAAGGAAAATCGTAACCAATTGTTGCACATGTATGAAAGCGCACAAGCCGTTGGTGCTAAAGAGCAAAAGGATGCCGCTATGGGTACCATGAATCTTTTTGGCGATATGGAAGAATCTGTCGATTTTATCCCTGTTCCCAATGTGGAGGATTTATCGGAAGACGATAAATTAAAGGATGAAAAGGAATATACCGGCTTTTACATTACGGGACATCCATTGCAAGGATATGCGAAGGAGCTGGAAGGGCTCTTTGAACTGGGCGCTCTCGTAGAAAATCCAGAGCAATACGATGGTCAAACCATTACCTTTGGTGGTCTCATCGAAAATAAATCGGACCGCATGACAAAGCGCAATGAGGTTATGTCTATTCTTCGCATCGAAGATTATTCTGGTGCGGCTAATGTAGTGGCATTCTCTAAGGTCTTTAGTCAAAGCCAACAATTCCTTGCGGTCGATATGATCGTTAAGGTAAAAGGTCGGGTTGATGCGGATGAAAAGGGTGTGCAAATCATTGCAGACCGTATTACGCCGCTAAAGGTAAACTATAGCCAGGCAAAACAGGTGGCAATCCACATTTATAGCCAATATGATACGCTAGAAAATAGCGAAGCCTTAAAACGTGTATTGACTAATACCGCTGGCTCCGTGCCAACGTCATTATATTTACACCGTCAACGAAAACGGATTAATCTGCCCCCAAATATGTGCTTTGACCCTAGTGATGAATCCATTAGGGCTATTGAATCTATTCTAGGCGAGGGCTCCGTAGAGGTACAGTAAACATATAATGTTAACGCAAGTATGTGCGACATGTAATGAGCATATATAGGTGCAATATGTAATAAGCATATACTTGATACAATAAGTATATAAATGGTGTAGAAAGACATATGTTGCGTGGAGCACAGATAGCTTTCACCAACATTGATATAATAAGAAATGAAAGATCCAATCTTGGAGGTGCTTTCATAGGAGGAAAGATGAAACGTACAAAGATCGTATGTACTGTAGGTCCGGGAACGGATAAATTTGGTATCTTAGAAGATATGATGCGGGCGGGCATGAACGTAGCTCGTTTTAACTTCTCTCACGGATCCCATGAAGAGCAGGCAGAACGCATGCAAATGGTGCGCGATGCAGCGATGATTGTGAATAAACCAATCGCATTATTGCTCGACACAAAAGGCCCTGAGGTGCGTCTCGGTCTATTTAAAGAGGGCAAGGTATTCCTCGAAGCGGGTCAACAATTTACGTTGACTACAGATGAGGTGGAAGGCACAGAAGAGCTTAGTTCCGTGAACCACAAAGGTCTTACAGGCGATGTGTCCGTAGGGGATAAAATTCTTTTGGCTGATGGGCTTGTAACACTTACCATCGATGCTATCGAAGGCAATAATATTATTACAACGGTTCAAAACAGCGGAGAAATCGGCAACCGCAAGCGCGTAGCCGTACCAGGTGTAGCACTAAGCTTGCCACCTGTATCTGAACAGGATGAAGCGGACTTGCGCTTCGGCTGTCAACAAGGGGTAGACTTTGTGGCCGCATCCTTCATGCAACGCGGCAAAGATATTGTGGCTATTCGCCGCATTCTTGAGTCTGAGAAAAAAGATATCAAGATTATCGCGAAAATTGAAAATGCAGAAGGCGTTAAAAATATCGATGAAATCTTGGAAGTAGCTGATGGCCTCATGGTTGCGCGTGGTGACCTCGGTGTAGAAATTCCTGCAGAAGAGGTGCCAGTACTTCAAAAGATGATGATTGAAAAATGTAATAACTTGGGTAAACCCGTTATTACGGCGACACAAATGCTCGAGTCTATGATTCAAAATCCACGTCCAACACGTGCGGAAGCAAGTGACGTAGCTAACGCCATTTTAGATGGTACCGATGCGATTATGTTATCTGGCGAAACAGCCAATGGGGCCTATCCTGTAGAAGCTGTTGCGACCATGACTCGTATTGCAGAAGTAACGGAAAAGGCTGCTATTTACGATAGCTATAGTCGCGCTCGTGAGGATGAAGAAATGACCACTACAAGCGCTGTATGCTTGGCTAGCGTGCGCGTAGCTCAAAACCTCGGGGCTGCAGCTATTTTGACATGTACTGAATCTGGTCATACCGCACTTAGCGTGGCTCGTCATCGTCCAGATTGTAAAATCATCGCTGTTACACCTCATGAGGAAACTATTCGTCGCATGCAATTATGCTGGGGCGTAGAGGCTATTAAAGGTCATGAAATCATCAATTCCGATGAAATGGTTAAGCAAGCCATTACCGGTGCGCTTGGCACTGGAGCGATCGAGTCTGGTGACCTCGTAGTTGTTACCGCTGGTGTACCATCTGGTGCAACAGGCACGACCAATATGATTCGCGTTCACATTGCAGGTCGAGTGCTCTTGTCTGGTAATGGTATTTTACGTAAATCCGTTACAGGTAATGTGTACATTGCGGCTAATCATAAGGGTAATTATGAAAGCTTCAAAGATGGCGATATCCTAGTGGTAGGTACAATGGAGCCTGAATTGATGGCTATTGCCAAACGTGCTGGCGGTATCATCGCAGTAGAAGATGGTTATACATCGGACAGTGCTATTGCGGGCATTACCTATGGTATTCCTGTTATCTTAGGCGCTAAAAATGCCCATGAAGTGCTCCTCGAAGGTCAAGAAGTTACGATCGATGGCGAACGTGGTAAGGTATTTGCGGGCATTGCCAATGCTCGATAATCTCTATGAGTGATAATTAAATAAGGAGGGATAGTATGAATCCATATAATGTAACAGGACCTACTGCAGCTGAGGTTGCACAGGTTGAAAGTATCGTATCCCAACGATTAAAAGGTTCTTTCTTGTGGATGGTTGTAGGTTTGCTTACAACCATCGGTGTTGGCTTTGCCGCATTAGCAAATCCAAACTGGTTACGTTTTGCGTATCAAAACTTTAATATTATTTTATTAGTAGAGCTTGGTGTGGTATTCCTATTTAGTGCTCGTGCATATTCTGCTAATATAATGACGTTACGTGGTATGTTCTTCCTCTATAGTGCTTTGAATGGTCTCACATTGACCTTGGTATCTTTGCGATATGATGTGTTTGATGTAGTTATTCCAGCCTTAGTAGGTACGTTAGCATTCTTTATTGGCTTTGCTGTGGTAGGGGCTACAACTAAGCGTAATTTATCATCCCTTACACCATATGTATTAGCTGCCTTAATTGGTATGATTATCGTATCTGTGGTCATGATGGGAGCCCGCTTCTTTAACTGGACTGTACTCAGTGGCTTTAGTGATATTGTTAGTTTAGTTCTAGGTTATGTAGGTGTTGTAGTATTCTCTATCTTTACAGCTATCGATGTGAACCGCATTAAAAATAATGTGACACAAGTGGCGCTTATGGAGGATGAAACAATTTTAGACCGCATTGAAATCACTGGTGCTTTGAGCCTATACTTAGATTTCATTAACTTATTCTTATCCTTATTACGCATCTTTGGTAATAAGCGATAACAAAGGAGTTTGTATGGACGATAGAGAATGGCAAACCTTTGTTACTGTTGTCGATGAAGGCAATATTACAAGGGCTGCAGAAAAATTATTTTTATCGCAACCAGCGTTGAGCTATCGGTTGCGCCATATAGAAAAAGCCTTGGGCCATTCTCTGTTGTTGCGAACTGCTGAAGGGATTGCCCTCACGGCACAAGGCGAAATTTTCTATGATTACTGCAAGCGAATGATGCAAGAACAAGAGGCCTTGGAGAATGCTATGAATTCCGCTTCTGGCAAGATTCAAGGGACATTGAAAATCGCGTCATCTATTAACTTTGCAGACTATGAATTACCAGCCTTATTGAGATCTTTCCGAGAACAATATCCAGATGTTCACATTCAAGTGAAGACTGCTTTCAGCCATCAAGTGGTAAAGATGTTTAATACCGGTGACTGTATGGTCGCCTTTGCTCGTGGTGGTTATGATGTGTCTGGCAAGTCTGAATTGTTACTAGCAGAACCATATTGTTTAGTATATAAAGAATTAGTGCCACCTGAATCCTTGGTAAAAGTACCATTCATTAAATATCAAACAGATGCATCGGTGGCAAATATTATCGAAACTTGGTGTGCAGAACATTTTGATGAGCCTCCAAGTGTGGCGATGGATGTAAACTCTATGAGTACGTGTCGTCATTTTGTGCGCGCAGGTCTAGGATGGTCTATTTTGACCTATATGGGCCTCGGATCCTGTAAGGATAAAAATATCTATGTGAGTCCATTGCGTAGCAAAGATGGTGAATATATTACCCGTGATACGAATATGGTGTACACAAAAGATGCGGAAAATTTGGTTGTAGTAAAAACATTTATCGAATATGTCCGTAATTACTATAAAGAACATACCGTAGTGGATGACAGTATATTTAGAGAATATAAAGCATAGGATGCATTATAATAGAGTATATCTATGAGATTTTCTAATTGTTTATCCATGCTGTTTCAGTATTGGACTTTTTCGATATAATAACTCATAATATAGATTAAGATCAATATAGTACCATGTAAGTGCATGTATATCCCCTTTGGGGAGGTATACATGCATTTTTTTCATTTGGAACTACAATTCTATGCTCAAAATGCATAAAAAGTATGATTAGTAGATATAAAAGTTTTTATAACCCCTATAAAGGTAATCTATTATTCATATTTCTTTTAAACATTTATAATGAGTGTAGACAAAAAATCCTAGAGTTCAATAGATGATAGTCGCGTATTAAGAATTTCTGGGGTAGTGTTAGGATGATATATATGCCTATGTTTTTAAGAAAGGAATAAACATGGAAAGATTCTTAAAACTAGCACTTATTGTGCTAATCCCTGTTATCCTCTGGTTTACAACTCCACCAGAAGGACTCACTGATACGGCGTGGCGCCTCTTGGGCTTTTACATTGCAGGTATCGTTGGTTTGATTTTAAAACCGTATCCAATTCAAATTATTTTATTAGCTGTATTATCTGCATCTGCATTATTCTTAGACAATGCAAAAGATATCTTGGTAGGTTATGGATCCACTGCATTGTGGATGATTATCGCTGCGTTCTCCTTGAGCGTTGCCTTTGGTAAAACTGGTCTTGGTCACCGCGTTGCATACCATTTGATTAATGCATTCGGTTCTACTGTATTACGTCTTGGTTATGTAACAGCACTTCTTGATTTAGTATTATCTCCAGCTACACCTTCTAACACAGCACGTGCGGCTGGTATCGTATATCCAATTAACTTATCCATTGCTGAATCCATCGGTTCTTATCCTGGCGATACTGCCAAACGCGGTGGTTCCTTCATCTTGATGAATGGTTATTTCGTAACAAAAATTACAT
>OGGW01000945.1_pt1 | contig 25011 bp, 41 predicted proteins | sample 1571291 | NCBI WGS metagenome assembly OGGW01 (sample SAMEA2582028, study PRJEB24529) | metagenome | biome: Human gut stool | place: China | collected 2011 | reverse complement strand
AATATATCAACAGTTATCAGAAGATTTTATTCGCAGACATAAAAAAGAGCTATTTCTTGATGAAATTGCAATACATCAGGTAATATCATTAGAATTAGCAAAAGAACTGGGTGTAGATGATGCATTTTTACAGCATAACAACTGTTTAAAACCTGCATCATACTGGAAGGAAGCAGTAAAAGCAACTGATTTATATGAATGCCATGAAGATTACTTTTACGCCTACAAAGGTCTTCGTTTTAACAGATATGGCAGAAAAATCTTTATATACCAGTATCTGCCAGGGGAAACTTGCGAATGTTTTTCGGATTATTCAGATGCTGAAAATTCATTCGGATTATCCGCTTGGACAAAAGAAAAAGCTGCAGATTACTGTAATAAATTGGTAATAAAAGTAAAAATCTTTTATAAAGACGTTACAGGTGTTGGCTATACTCATAGGTATGGAGAAATCCGATGCAAAAAAATGACTGCGTTAGAATAATAATGATAAATTCATTAACAGGGTAGTAAAAACTATCCTGTTAATTTTTATATAATTTTGGCACCGTATAACTTCGCTAAATTCGCGTTTAACGAAGTTATAAACGAAAATATCAAATTATATGTGAAGCAATGCGCTTGTCCAATAGCTTATCGTATGATCATTTATTCCAATCATTCTTAACGCGGTTTTTCTATATTGTAAGATAAATCTTTCAGCTGTATTTCGATAAAATCTCTCGCACTCATTTTCATCAATTTCTTTCAAAAAGAGAAGTATTCGAGTAATTCTTTTACAGTTATGATTAAATGATGATTTTACTGGATTGTTGTCATAAAACTGTATCATTCGGTTAGTCATAGACTTAATATTACCGACACATATTTCGTCATTAAGAATTTTATTTAATTCATTATCTGTTAATATTGGCGCATTTTTAATAACAGAAGACTGTTTATGATTTGGAAAACACCACTGTATATAGTTATGCGTGGATTCTAACCATTGATCAGTAGCATTTATACAATCATAGATTGTAAATTGATTAACTTGCATCGTTCCTTTCAAAAATTCATATAACATTCGTTCTACCTCATTTTATTTCTTGACAATTCCTTTGTAATATATTCGTAGTTCAAACTTATTATTCTTCCACATATGGCGATGCATTGTCGAATTCTACTTCACCATCTGGATATATACATTTATCATTTCCCGGTGTATTTATTCCAACCAGTTTGTCAGAGCCGCCCATTCCAACATAATTTGTTAAAGTTTCAAATTCTTCATTCGCTTTTTCAATTGCTTCTTTTTCACTATTTGCTTCTACAGTCATGCTGCATACTATAGTAACATGACCTGTTACTGTATATTTCATATAAAACTCCTCTCATTTACATTCTTTTACGTTTAAAATGTAACTTTTTCAGCCCCACCAAAATTCTCCTTAGTTAATTCTTTCCCACACTTAGGACAAAATCTAAAGCGATTATCATTATTTACTTGTCTTTTACTTCCTGAAAAAGCAATTCCTGTCATATGTAAATATTCATCAATTTTAACCATTCTAAAATCATATTTTCCACCACATAATTCACAATTATTTTTCATTCATACCACCTCAACTCATCACTTTGTGTTTATTTATATATTCCCATGTGTATGATTCTAATTCATTTTTAATGTAAAATGGAGTTACATTTTTATATCCCATTTGAGCTAATTCTGATACTCTTTTTTGATAATTATCATCGCATTCATCAATCCAAGGTTCTTTATCATTAGTAAAACCATTTCCATTTTGATCCATATATGCAATTGCAATTTTTGTCATAATGCCTATCCTCCATTGATATTTTTCAAAGCTAAAACCTAAAGAAATTGTGGTAACTTATTACTTTATTCATTGATTTTTTTTCATTACAATTTTTCTTCCACAAATTGGGCAATAACTAATATTTATCTTTTATCATGTCCGCAACAAAGTGTTACCCCATCAACCATGATTGTCCCATTTTGCCAAATTGCCAATGTTTTCTCTTTATCATTTCAAATTTCTTCGGCTATCTCTGTGTCAAAATTTGAAACTTTTAATATTGTTTCAACACAGTCTGTAGGATAAGAAGGATAACCTGCTGCGAATTTTTCTATCTGATTTTTTGTCATAATACATTCCTCTCTTTCTACACTATCAATTCTGCATTCTCATCTATCTTCACAAATCCATTTTTCTTAAACTGCTCTAATGCCATATAAATTTCTGAAATAGATTTACACCAAACTGTATCTTCATCGTCATTTCTTATCTTAAAAAATTCCAGGCTCACCACTTAATACAGCAGATAAACCACAAATAAGGTTTAGTGTAGCAGGAATCAAATTAGGGTGATCTATCCTATCTTTAACACCTTCGATAGTATCATACCAATAATCACATTCAAGATACGGCATATATTTACCATCAACACAATAAATTTTATTTTCTTTATATTCCTCTACAAAATATTTATTTTCATTTTTCCGTTTACATTCTTCGGAACATACAGGCTTGTGTAATTTTCTGTGTACGATTTGAATATTTCCATCTATGTCTCTTATCTTAAATTCTCCAAACAATGTTGTTTTCGGTGTTATTGCAAAATCTCTGAAACCAAAGTTTGGATATTCTTTACCACAAATAGGGCATTTTCATTCCATTTATATCCCCTCACTTAAATTTCGTTATATCCTAAAAATTTCAAACATTGAATAAATCCATATATATCATTCTCTTTTACTTGCTCTTTTCACTCATATCCATTATCGTTAATATGAACAGAATAAGTATCACAAATTTTTAGTCCAATATAAAATGAGTACACCTTATCACCTCAGTCTTGTCTTTAAATGAAAGTCGAATTTTTAATTATTCTAAGCCTAATTTTTTAGCACATTCCCTGCAATAAAATTCATCCTCAGTTCCATCATAAAATCCATTTTCGTAACTACCGTTAATGCATTTTATATTCCCTGTATTAGTCTGTTTCTGTTCTGTAAGAATAAATTTACCACATTTACAACAGTTAATATTCCATTGTTCCATAATACATACTCCTTAAAATCTAAATTTTCAATTATAATTCTTTTATCATTTCGTTTACTCTATCAATTTCTTCATTACTATGTGGCGTACCACCTGCGTTCATATCAATATACCACTGCAGTACCTCTTTTTCAGATTTAAGATTGTTTATATTAACTTTTATACTATGCCGAACAATAGACATAGTATCTTCATATTCATTTACATATGAGCCAAATACAGGAATTTCACCATTCATAAACCGTCTGATAGCTGTAATTCTCTGCAGCCCATCCACACACACAAAATCATTATATCCTTTATCCTCTTTTTTATCTTGCCACCAAGGACAGTTAAAATAAAGGATACGTCCTGTTTTTCCACCTCTTAAAAAAAACTCCAACCACGCAATTTGCTGTTCCTCGGTCCACACATGTCCCCGTTGAAAATCAGGGTTTAATTGCATTCCATATTCTTTAATATGTTCATCTATAAATTCAAGTAAAGACTTAAAGTCAAAATCACATTGCCACGCTCCATCTCTCGTGAAAACAGGAATATCTTCAAATTTTGTTATTTTCATTTATTTCACCTCACTGACTTCACTGGAATAAATAATCTCTTGTGCATCCACTTTCAATAATCATTAGTGTAATTTCCTGAATAACAATAGTCTTACCTGTTATTTTCACCATATAATTATTCCTTTTACAACCTAAGAAAGTTAAATTTCATACGGCAAATATTGACCTTCTATTTTAAAATCTCCATTATCTGCTTTTAAGTCAGTATTTTCGTTTACCCATTCTAATAATTCATCCGTAGAATCAAAAGATTTTGCAACTGCTACATCGCAGCAAATAATTAATTCTTCATCTATCTTATCTTCTACTAAATTATTCAATGTATCTTCCCAATTTAAGACAATAAAGTATTTCCATTTATAGTTCACTGTGTTATTATCCTCCTGAAACTTAGATTCCTTCCCATAATTTATCAGTATCATTTTTTAGTTTTTAACAAACATATTCATATTTAATTTTTCTATTGTTTATAGTGACTGTACCATTATAATCTTTATCATTAAAGATAAAAGTAGATTCCGTTATATCAGACAAATTTAATGCTAAAGAATCAACTCCAATAAATTTTCCAGAAACTATAACTGTTTCAAAATATCCTTCCTCTTTCCCTGTGTCAAATGGAATAGCTATACCTAATTCGTCTGAAATGTCTGCCACTTTTCTATATCCAATTTTGTTTTTAAGTTCAGCAAAAGTAATAACTGCCATATCACCAACTTCTGTATATCCTAAAATTTCATCTTCATCATCTGTAATTGGGTAAGGTTTATTCATCCTAATAATTTTATTTTCAAAATTTTGGTAATTTATCATAATTTAATATCTCCTTTCCTAAAACTTTGAAAACTTGGTTTAATCGGGTTAGTCCTTCTGATCTTCCAAATACTCTGACCTGTCTTAAACATGTACGTTAGAGCGACAGTCTATGGTAGTTCACAATAAACATACTAGAAATTCATAACATTTTTCAGACATAAAAAAATACTATAATAAAAGAACGAATTATACCACTTACTTATATATTATGTATTGCTTAATAAAAGCTCATCAATTTCTGCTATTCTCTTTAGTAATTTTTCTTTTTCTTCTTTGAGTTTGTCCATATTAAGTCCATTTTCATTATCATCTTCAATAACTTCAATTTCTACCTCTTCTGCATTATAAAAATTCTTTTCTTTTTCATACATTGTTACTGGCACATTATACAAATTAATTACAGTATCCCTATCAATTTCTGTATTCCAGTTTTTAACACTTCCACCGCTATATATACTCCCCTTTATTAATGCAACATCATCCCCTAATTTTGCCCCGGAATTTTTACTGTATGCAGTCGCAATAGTTTTACCAAACATTCGGATTCCGTCATGATATGCACTTTGACTCTCCAAAAATATAATCCGTAATGTTACAGTCTGGATATTAGTATCTGTATCGTCATATCCATAAATATTTCTCATAATTTCCCGGACTGCAGGGACAAACATGCTTTTTACAATCCATGCATTGCCATTCCATGTGCCATTCATGGCTTTTATTTTCTTTATAAATTCTTTATTATATGGGGAATACACATATGCCTTTTTGTTTTCAATTATAATTTTGTTATCCATTATTTTTATAATTTTCCTTTTACCCCTGCAACTTTCATTAATTTACCTAAATTATTATGCATATCCACACTAAGCGGCGGCACCTGTATCAGTTCAATATTGTTTTCAGCACAAAATTGTTTTAAAAACATCAATCCGACACCATCAAAAGTCAGAACAAAAGATGCAAATCCATTAGCGTTAATTACAGGAAATCCTAACAACATCTTTTTTCCATGTTCATTATTAAAGTCACGTATCAAATCATGTAAGTTATCTCTGTTCCACGTATATAAATCAATGCCATCTGTTACGATTTTCATATAAACCACCATCCTTTCAGTGAACAAATAATTATTCATGCAGCCATTACTGCTAATAATATTAAAATCTGCTATTTTTCAGATACAAAAACTATGCATTACTTAAAATTTTTCACTTTCCATTTCCGCCAGTAATTAACCATGTCATCATATGTAAACACCGCTTCAAAAGCCTGTAAATCCCACCGATCAGCTTCCTGCATATAATTTAAGAAATCCGGAAAATCCTGCCTTGTCTTAATTGTAGTTTCCCATAATTCCTTAGAATTTTTTTTCCTATTTTCTGCTTTTTGAACTTCATGTATATGCTCCTTATATGCCGCCATCATTTCTGTATTAACGTCATTTCCATCCACAACTGCTGTTTTATCTGTCAAATCCCACTCCGGATGCATTAATACACTTATCACATAATTTGAAAAACCATTGACGTCATCTTTTTTGCATACGTATTGAATTGCTTCACACACTCTTTCCTTGTTATAATCAGCTTTTTCGAGCATTGTATCTATATCTTTTTTCGTAATTCCATGGAAACCTACATAATTCTCATATAATTCCGTAAACTGGGGAGCTTCGCAATCAGGAATATCAATAATATCGTCAAATTCATTTGACCCTGCAGCATTTGCGAATAATTTGGCTCTTTGTTCCAATCTGCCTTTGTTTTTTGTATTAGCATATATGTAAAATCTTATTTTTCCCATTTTATTACCTTCTGTACGTATCCCTTCAAATTCAAACCTCAAATTAGAAATTTCATCAAGTTCCTTTTGTGCCGGTAACACACACCGTTTTACAAAATCACTGTAAGTCGGATACATTTTAGCGTAATCAGGAAGACTTTCATATAAAGCATCATAGTCATAATTTCCCTCTTTATATGCTGCCTTTACACTCGGATGCGCCATATCACAAAAGCCTAACATAAATTTAAGTTCAGATACTCCATAATCAATTATTACGCAGTTATCTGCTTTTGAATATTTAGGATTAGAAGCATACAATTCTTTTTCAAATAATTCATAGAATTTAAGCGCAGAATTAGATGTCGCCATCGAACTTACTGCTATTTCCAATGGTGTATAACGGGAATCAAAACCGCTGATAAAAGGTCTTAATTCCTCATTAAAACGAATAGTAAGTGTCCCGTTTATGTAAGCTGCTTTTTGTATTATTGGGAATAACAAAAAATTTCCCTTGCCATTTTCAAGCAGCACTATATCTCCTGCCATGGTTTTTGCGGCATTTTTAAGCGACCTGTATACATTATTCTTTGATTTAAAAACACGTTTGATTTCTGCTGATGTCAGGTTGATAGTAAGTGATGAACTGTCTGTTATTTTAAGCTGCTGTAATTTTCCTATAGCAAGATTTATTATTTTGTTTTCGAGCAGGGTACTTTTATATTTCGCACTGATGAATACATTACTTTTATAATATAATGCATTTTCAAGTGGAATAAGCCCTGTATCTGTGTCATGTGATTGCATAATTCCCTCTTCTTAAATATACCAGTTTGTATGTATCTTTTTATATATTTATCTGCTTGTTATGTTACATCATTTTGGAAAATTTGTAAATGAAAAAAGGACAAAATGACAGTATTTATTGGTAAAGAAATAGACAGAATGACATATCTGTGGACAGAAAGATATATGAACATCTTTTTATATTTAATTTTAGTCTATTTGTCAATAGTAATCCAAAATTTTTAATCATTCTGTCCATTTTTATTAACTATTTTATTCAATTTGTCCATTTATTTTAACCTTAATGAATCAATTTGTCCATTTACACCACTTTTATCTACTGGATATGTAATCAATCTGTCCGTAAACCAGTTGATTTTTTAGTCAATTTGTCATTAGGTATTTTACTCTTATCTGCCATATATGTTATTTTACGTTATATTTTATGGGCATGAATAACTCTTCCCCTTATACATCTGTCAATTTGCCCATAATTTCATTTATCCTGTCTGTTTTATATGACAGAAAATGTATTTTGTCAGCAGAATATAAGTTATCCACATATTATCAACATATTTATCCACAATTATCATTATTATTTTCTATAAAACTCATATAAAAGCAATAAAAATGGACAAATTGATTACTGTAAATAGACAAGCTGTAAATACTTGTAATTTTACCTGTCCATTAACTGCCGTCAATTTGTCCATTTGTTTTAATCAATTTGTCCATAAAGCACTATCATTTTGTCCACAGAAAATCAGCAAAAACCCAGTATTTATGCGGATTTAAGAATTTTCTAAACAAAACAATATAACTTATTTTAGTAGTAGTCTTTATTATATATATTATATATATAAATTACACGACCGTTTAAAATAAACTCTCTAACACTGCATACATTTCAGCTAACTGTGCTTTTAATTCTGGGGAAGCTTCAATATCTTCTTTATATTTAGCTATCTCTTTTATACTATTCCCGGCAGTACTCATATATGCATTAAGCGTATTAAGCCTGCGGACCCTTTTTGCCTCATCTGAATTTGCATCATACGTAAAAGCTTTTTCACTTTTACTTTTCAGTTTCAGTATCTTATTCTGCAAATCTATTTTATCAGCTGCAGCTTTGTTTAATGACTTCTCAAGTGCGCTAATGCGACTTTCAAATGACTGTTTGTTTATTTCGTCTGTATCTGACTGACCTGTTAGATTTTTTAATTCTTCAACCTGTTTCTGCAAACTTGAAATAAGATTATCTTTTCGTTTCAAGGCTTCTAAATTTTCATTCTGTATTTTCTTTAAATCTTCCACCTCTTTATTCTGCAATTCCGCCTGCTTCTTTATTTCTTTATATTCTTCTGGCTCTACACTACCATTTTCCTTAATCAGATTTACTATAACTTTCTGTGCATCTTCTGAAAGGGTAGCATAGTTATCCGCTTCATCAAGTGTTATACCTTTAGCATTTAATATCTCACTCAATTCCGGAATAAGTTTATCTGTGTTAATGTATTTCATTGCCTGCCGAGAAGATATACTTAGCTGTTTCGCAATCTCAGTTACAATATTTTTAATTTCCCCATTGGCTTTTTTGGCAGAATACAATTCTTTTAAACGCGTTACCTCCCATCTTTTTGTTGCTATAGATGTTTCTCTTACGTCATGATTGGCAGATATCAACATTATTTCTTCGTCTATATCATCAATATTTGCTTTTTCAATTTTACATGGAATCCCTGCAGGAAACAGTTTATTATAATCATCATCAGACATATCACAAATTGCATGATACCTGCGCTCTCCTGATATAATACGATATCCACTTTTTTCAGCATCATAAATTACGGATAAATTATGTCTCAGACCATTTACTAATATACTTTGTTTTAGTAATTCAATATCTCCCTGCGTATATTTAACGTTTTTTGCATTTGGATGTATATCCTGTTTTTGGATAAACTTAAAATTATATGTATTTTCAGCAGACAGCTGCTTTATTTTTTCAGCTGGTTTTTCAATTACAGAATTACCTTTTGCATTCATTCCAATACCCATATTTAATTTCTTAGCCATAAAACTACTCCAATCTTTTTAATCAATTCTTTTTGTTTATGAATTTATTTAAAGTATTCATATGTTTTTTATCAATCAGCCCTAAATAATCTGCGAGATTTATATAATCTTCAACAGCATTACATTTCTTATCAAAATCCAATAACCCTAAATACATTGTATTTGCCTGTGCCAGCGGTTCGTTTTTACGTATGTAAACAGGAATAAATTTATCTCCAAAATTTTCCCTGTAACTATCAGATAACTGTTTAAATCTTACTGTCCTTGTATCTATACGTGTCATGAATATTCCGCCAAATTCAATATTTAATGAATAATCTTTATTAATTTCTTCAATGTCTGTAATTAAATCCATAATACCTTCATATGAAAAATTATCAGATTCAACAGGGATAATAACCTTATCTGCTATAAAATAACCTAACGTAGTCAGATATGACTGAAATGGAGAATTATCAATAATGATATAATCATAATCGTCTTTAATAAAGTCAATATTTTTTTTAAATATCATGCCGGCAGATGTCTGTTTTTCGACTTCGTAAATTTTATAAATAATCCTAAAGAATTGCTTATCAGCCGGAAGCAGGTTAATGTTTTCGTTTGAAGTAGAAATTATAAATTCTTCAACGGTTTCCTTTCTAAACTGCTTCTCACAGAACAAATGTTCGTAATTTAATTCCAGTGATGCATATTCAGGATTAATGATGCGTGTTGTATTCATTTGAGGGTCAAGGTCAATTACCAGGACCTTATAACCTGCAGCAGCCAGAATCTGTGCAAGTGTTGTAATTGTTGTTGATTTACCAACTCCGCCTTTCGTGTTGTTTACTGATATAACCATGGATATATCCTCCTATAAATATTATATTTGTTTAGATTTTTATTCTGACTAATCTGCGCAATTATATATAAACTGCTGTTAATGGCACCTCTTTAATTTGAAGTGGCTTCATAAAAATCTATAACAATAATAAGGTATTAATTTATAATAATTTTATCATAATTAACCATATTACACAATAGAGAACATGCGTTTGTTTATAATGATAATATGTAAAAAACATGAAGTGACTTCAATATCTATAAACAACAAAATATAAAAATGAAATTATGACAAAATTTATAAAATTAATGAAGCCACTTCATATAAAAGTAAAATTACAGCAAATGAGAATATTTATAAATAAAAAATAAGCAAATGAAAATATTCACATAAAATCTGCGAAAATCAAAATCAGAAATTAAAAAAATATTTACTAGAAATTATAATATGAATTCATATAAAACTGGCAAAACCTAAATTGTTTATAAAAATATATTATGAAGAATGTGAAATATTTTACTGCTAAGTTTATAACGTTTATTATTGTATACAATATACTGTATACAATAATTTGTATTTATTTTGTAATTTTTCTTTCATATCCTTTGTATCAAAAAAAATAAAGGAGATAAAATCATGAAAGACACAAAATTAATTCCCCCAAATCATGAATATCTGGAATTGTCTTATGTACATGAAACAGCTACAGGCAAAGGCTTAAATAGCCATATTATTATGCAGATAAACAAGAATAATCCTAATGTGATGGAAGTAACAGAAGGTCGAACTGGTATTCGCGTAGGCAGAAACAGACCATATACATATAGGTTACCTGCTAATAAATGGAACACATTTTATACTTCAAAAATCCAAAAAGGATATATCGTGACAAAAAGTGAAAAAATGGAGAAAAAGCAGATTACATCTTCCGGCATATCAGTTGACGGAAAATCATACAGGCTGACAAAAGAACCGGATGTAGATGAAGTAATCAGTATTTTGCTTAATTCTGTAAACAAAGTCATTTCAGAAAATTATCAAACGTCAGTTGAAGATATATCTGACGAAATGCTTGAATTAGGTGAAAAATGTTTAAAAAGTATCTCAGATAATAAGCAGATGTCTGTAGCGGAATTTAATAATAAGTTAAAACTGCTATATGCAGCTATCCCAAGGCGCATTGACATACTATATAAATGCCTCGCAAAAACAACAGCAGACTTTAATGGAATTGCAGACAGAGAATGGGAATTATACGATGTTATAAAATCCCAGGTCAGAGGCAGTCAGATAATCTGTAAAATGAAAACAATTTCTGAAAGTTTTGGGCTTACATGGAGAACTGTAGATGCAAATGAGGAAAAATATATTAAAAGCTTAATGGGGAGTAGTGCAAAGCTTTACAAGCGTGCATTTAAAATCACAAATTGTAAAACAGAAAGTGAATTTAACGATTTCTGTAAAAAAGAAAGTTTAAGTAATAATAGTGGAATACAACATTTATTTCATGGCTCACGAACCCAGAATTTCTTTAGCATCATAACCAATGGACTTGCAATTAATCCATCAGGAGTAATAACCAATGGCAAAATGTTTGGATATGGCACCTATTTTGCAAACAAAGCAAAAAAATCGTTAGGATATGCTTCAATAAAAGGGTCCTGCTGGGCTAATGGAAGTGATAACACTGGCTTTTTAGGGATTTACAAAGTCGCTACAGGAAAACCGTATGACGTGTTTAATGCGCAGTCTGATTTGACTTACGATTTATTACAGAAAAGATGTCCGGGAGCGCATTCGGTATGGGCGCACGCAGGAAAATCATTGCTAAATGATGAAATCATTGTTTACAAAAATGAACAAAGCACAATTGAATATTTTGTACAGGTTGAATTAACAGAAAGGAATTAATATTATGAATAAAAAGAAAAATATTTTTGAACTTACAAGAACCAATAATTATCCAATTGAAGAAAAGAAACGCATAAAAGTAGCTGAACTGCCGCCGGAAGGATACGGCAGTGCTAAATATGGATTCACAAACAAAACAAAATAATACGTAAGAGAGCTGGTGTTAATCAGTTCTCTTATTTTTTTTGTTATCCGGTAATTTTCTTGTATATATCCATTATGAAAAATAAAAAGAAAAGGAGACTTAAAACTATGGCAAAATTTAACGAAAAAAAAACGGATTTTGATGTTCTAACGGCAGAAGACGTAAGACATACAGGCAATATACTGTACCTGTTATTATCTGACAATGCAGCAGAAAAGCTGAATAACGATTTAAAAGAAATAAACAAAAGCAAAACCGTAGATTCCCCCGACTGGCAGGATTTTGCAGGATATTGTCTTGATAACGCAGAAATTATGTATCTGCCGGATAAAGACAAACCGGAATTTTTCGGTCAGCTCATTGATACTATCGAAGACTGGCTGGAAAGCAAAGGAATTACTCCTGCAGATATTAAAAATCCTGAAAGGGATAATGATGAAACATCTGCTATTATTTACGGAGAAGATTATGATTTTCTTGCTGATAAATTCAGTCAGATACTGGGTATTTCCAGGTATTAGAAAGGAAGTATGCATATGTATAAATACAAAACGTCAAGACAAAATAATGATTTAATAACTACACATGATAAATTTGTATGTTTTTGGAATAATGATGGAACTGAATATGTCTTAACAAAAGATATCATCCCGAATGCAGCTGAATTTAACCTGTATGATCCAGAAATAGTTGACAGACACACTAAGCTTTGTCAGTTGCCGGAAGATATTGCAGAAATTCTGTGTAATGAAATTAATAACACTTATATGAAAATAGGTAGTAGTTACCGCACAGATATTAATTATATCAAGTCATTTTACCGACTTTTCTCATTGGAAGATTTACATAAAATGATGCCACTTATATCAAAAAAATGGCATTTTGTATCTGACAAAGAGAAGACCCCTCTTGAGAAATTATTTGAGGAAAATGTTTACGATAGAATGAATTTAGATTAAAAAATAAAAGGAGAACAAATTATGAATACGATGAATACAACAAAAACAAAAGGACTTAAAAGATGTCCGTTTTGCAGGAAGTGGGACACTCTTACACTCCTGCCAATAAGAGCAAAGCAAGGAAATATTTGCGGTTACAAAGTTCTTTGTGACTTCGCAAAAGACGGATGCGGTGCTTCTGGCGGTATGGGAAAAACAGCAGAAAAGGCTGTTAATACATGGAATACACGATTTAGTTTGGACCACATAAAGCGTGAAGCCATGATGAGAACAAAAAATAACCCACAGCTTAATATTGTTGAAATCAACGAACTGATTGATATTGAACAGGATACATATCAGGAAATTGAAGTTTAAATTGAAGAGTAAAATATTATGGGATTTTATTTAGAAAGAAAGGAAAGCGATATGGAGGAATATATTAAGAAAATTGAAGAAATTGCTATAAGATGTACAGTAAGTCAATCTGATGGATATTCACAGATTATGAGAATTTGTGATGCTATGAGAGAAAAACAGAGAAATTGCTTGGGATATGTTTCTAAAAAAGAAATTAATTCTCCACAATTTGATTAACCAAATTAAGAAAGGAAGCAATAATTTATGGCAAAGAAAATTAAAATTGATAATGATACATATGAATGTCCATCTTGTGGCTACAGATGGTCTGCGGCAATGGGAATGGCTGACTTATCCTTTAACGAAGAAGAACGATGTCCATGCTGTCCTGATTGTGGAGAGCTAATTGAAGATGGAGATAATTATTGATATGTTATCTCCGTATGATTAACCAAATTTTACAGATAAATACGTGTTTCAGTGATTAGAAAGGAAAAAAATATGACATTTCAAGAAGCGTATAAAAATGGGAACTTAGGTTTAGTTACAAGAAGAGGTTTAACAGAAGATGAATTAAGTTTCATATGGACAAAGGGAATGATGAAATATGACTTTTAAAAACAAAGAAAAGGTAGGAATTACAAAAACATGGAATATATATCCAAATAAAATTCCGCCTGATGTACCGAAAAATGAAGATTTTGGTGTTGAATACGAGGTAAGATACCGATTACCAAACGGAATAATTGAAACAATGGTGACAGAATGGCTTTGGGAAAAGAAATGGAATTGCATTTATCCGGTTATACAGTGGAGAGAATATAATCCAATAATTGTTTTTCCAGGTTAAATTAATCATTGAAACTAAGAATGACAATTAGCGTAAGTGAAAAAACAGAGTAAATTCGCATTTCTTTAGAAGATTGGAGGAATCAAAAATGAAAAAATCAAACATTAGAGTATTCGGAGAAATAAGTATTGCACATGTGGAAAAGAGAGGTTTATTTTCATATGCGGTTGTAAGGGACTTTGATAAAAAGGTACTTGCCAAATCTTTTTCATTTAGAAAATACATAAACGATACTATTCGTACAATGTATACAGGAGAATATTACGCAACAGGTGATTACATATTGGTTGCTGACACTGTAAATGGAAATAAAGAAATTTATAGATGGCATTGAAACTAAGATTTACTTGCAAATATTATAGAAAATTAGAAGCAACATTATAAATCATACAGGGCTGGATATTCCGGTCCTGTATTTTTTTGTGGGATTTTTCTGTCATATAAATTACAAATAAATTAAGATAGAAAGGACTACTAATATTATGAATGCACAAAAAAAATACCCATATGTAATTTACAATGCGTTTAGAAAAAATAAGGAAAAATGCGAAATATTTTTAAACACTGCCAGAGCATATGAAAGTGGTAGGCATATTCTTGAATTATCTCCACTTTATATCAGTAATCTGCAAAGGAATATAAATACAAGGCAGACTGCGCTTGCAAACTTTTTTAAATCAAAAGATGTTTTAGTGCTGCAAATTGATAATCTTAATGCAAAAGCTGTAAAACAATTAAGCAATTATTTGTATAATGCTATCATAAAAGGTATTAATACTAAATTAGAAAAACTTGATTTAGGAGCATACATAAGCACTGAAAAGATTATTAATGCAGGCAATGTAATGAGAAATTATGATGGCATTAAAACTTATGGTGGAAGTACAATAAGGGATTTTATTACACATACAATAACAACGAAAAAACAGCCTAAGTTTAAAAATAATAATATGGAACAGGCAAATATGCTTGTTTCAGAATTTAAAGAAAAATTAAAAGATTACAACGCAATAAAGAGTATTCCATTTTCAATTTTTGGATTCACTATATACATCAGAGTAAATAAAAACAAAGAAATTGTTGTTCCGGATATTGAAGCAAAAGACAATTTACGGAAAATCATAGGCAATGAAGCTTATGAAAAATATGACGTAAAAAATATACCGCTTATCACTGCGACAGGAATGGAAACTGTCCTGATTAAACGGATAAGAAAAACGTTAGATGTAAAATTAAAAGATCTGGCATTAAATTTTAATGACATTATAAATGAAAAGAATACTACAAAATTAAAACATCATATAAGCATCTGCGCAAAAGCTGAAAATGTATCGGTCATAACAGACAGCGGATTAATTATGAATATAGCAGAATATTTTAAAAACAATCTTAATAAAATCATACAGATGGATAAAAACAGGGACAAGAAATTGAGCGATGAGGATAAAAAAGCATTATTTCAGATTGAATACACCGCAATGAAAAATGACACAACACCTAACAGTCTTTGGCTGTCTGAAATTTTAGCGGCAATCAATGGGAAATATGCAACTTTTGAAAAACTTTTACTATGTATTGAGTATGATTTTGCTCCGGTAATAAATGATATATCTGTTATGAATGCAGATGTTCCATATAAAACGTTAAAAGATTTTTATGAAACTTATGTAAAAAATGGTTTTGATAACAATTATGATGAAGTAATGGAAAAACTGGCAGAATTAATAGCTGCAGGAAGCTGATGATTACAAAAGGCGGGTGGATTTATGCAGGATTACATGGTAATTAATGATAAATATTATTGTTCATTTGAAAAACTGGAGATATTATCCGAAAGTATTACTACAGAAGAAAACAGCCGTATTACTGATATAGATAAAGAAAAGCATCCTCTTATGCATTCAATGCCACAAAAATCAAATGATTATGAGCGATAGTAAAAATTTTATGGCAGGTAATATATTTACCTGCCATTTTTTTTGTGTCTGAAAATGATTTTTGTTTTCTAGTATATTCCTATAGAGAGACAAAGAGAATATTTAGAAAGGGAAAAACTATGGCTGATAAAATTAATTATAAATCCGTTCTTAATGCCAGTCAGTATGAAGCTGCATCAACGATTGATGGCGCAATGTTGATTATTGCAGGAGCAGGAACAGGCAAAACTGCTACACTTATACATCGTGTAGCATATATGATAGAACATGGAATAGAACCGGAAAGCATATTACTGCTTACATTTACAAATAAAGCAGCTGATGAAATGAAAATGCGCGCTGCAAAAATTTTAAAAGAAAAAGATGAAACAGATGACAGATGCAGCCGCATTACAGCGTGTACATATCATTCATTCTGTGCAAAAATGTTAAGACGATATGCAGGATATGTAAATCTGCCATATGATTACAAGATAATTTCAGAAACTGATGTGTGTGGAATTATCAGTATTTTAATGGCTGATAATCCCGAAGAATATAAATTAGAATATATTCCGGAAGCAAAAAACATTGCAGAAATATTTAGTAAAATGACAAATAAACAGATGGAATTAAAAGAGATATTAGCTGAACAATATGAGCCGGAGTTTGCTGAAATTCTGACTATAGTTCTTGATAAATTGCACAAGGATTATGAAGACTACAAAATTAAGAAAAATATGCTTGATTATGATGATTTACTTCTGACGTTTAACGAATTACTTGATATTGACCAGGTACGTGAACAGATTTCAGAAAATTATATGTATGTATGTGTAGACGAATACCAGGATACAAATAATTTACAGGAACAGATTGTTTTTAAAATGATTGAAACATATGAAAACATTACAGTAGTAGGCGATGATTATCAGAGTATTTATGCATTCAGGGGAAGCGATGTTAATAATTTCATTAATTTCCCTAAAAAATTTGATGCATGTAAAATTGTAAAACTGGAGAAGAATTACAGGTCAACTGTGGAAATTTTAAATGTTGCTAATGAAATGATGCGTGTTAATGCAGATTTTGGATACAGCAAAACCATGGAAAGCAATACCGGTAATGGTGACAAACCGGTAAAAATGTATTTTGATGATGTATATAAGCAGGCGGCAGGCGTTGCAGATGAAATTATCAGATTAGCCATGAAAGAGAATGTAAAATACAGAGATATTGCTGTTTTACAAAAAAATTCAAGATCATCTGCCATACTGGAGTTGAATTTGTTAAGTGCAGGGATACCTTTTAAAAAAATAGGTGGAAAAAAGTTTACAGAAAAAAATTGCATACAGAATGTCATAAACATTTTAAAGGTTATTACAAATCCAATGGATTCAATTGCATGGTTTGATGTATTGCAGCTTATTTATGGAGTCGGTGATATTTACGCAGGAAAAATTATTAAAAATGTAACTGATGTCGATTTTCTTACGAAAAAATTTGAAGAACGTAATCATATGTTTGAAAATGAATTAAAAGAACTGGATAAAACAATCAAAAATATGCGTGCATCAAAAATGGATGCCTGTGCTTTGATAAATGATGTGATTACCTATTATATTCAGTTAAGAAGGATATTTATCAGTAAATCACAAGGTTCAGAAGCAGTAAAAAAAGCATATGAAATGGAACTTAAAAAAGATATTAAGGACTTAAAACATTTAAAACAGATTGTAAGCACAAAGAAAGGATTGACAGTTAAAAAGCTGCTTGAAGACATTATGGCAGGAAGCGACATGATTGGAAATAAGGAATATATTACTATCTCAACAATTCATTCAGCAAAAGGACTTGAATGGGATAATTGCTTTATTCTTGACTGCACACAGGAAATGTATCCGGATAAATCATGCGATTTTAAAACACCTTTTGAATGCGAAGAAGCTTTAAGGGTACTTTATGTTGCTGTTACAAGAGCAAGAAAAAGATTATATCTGTGTGTTCCGGAATATGATATAAAAGGACGGAAAGTAGCCGAGTGTGTTTATTTATCAAAGTTAAACAAAAATTTATTTAATATAGAAGGCGGTGAAGAGTAATGAAAAATTTTATGGATAATTTTGGACCAGAAGTTATTGTAATAATTCTTTACGGTATACTTGCAATTGCTTTAATTAATATGATTGCATTAATGAAAATGTGTTGATAATGGCAAAAGAAATAAAAGCTGCGGGACCTTTACAGGCAGTATACGAGAATGAATTATACAGGGAAATTTTTTTTAACAGGAAATCATAAAACAGTAAATATAAAAAAAGGAGCAAAATTTTATGACAAAAGTATACAGAAGTTATTTAGATACAAAAAAAATTAAAAAATTATTAATAGAAAACAAGATTTCACAAAAGGAAATAGCAAGAATTTTAAAAACAGATTACAGTTCACTTAGCCTAGCTATTGCAGGTTCAGTCACTGTATCCAAAAAACATGCAGAAAAGATTGCTGAAATTTTAAATGTTTCTCCGGAAGATATTATAAAACTTAGTGTTGTTCAAAATACAACATATATCCATATAGACGAAAAATTAAAATGGAACAAGGAATACTTTATAAAATCATTACATAATGCGGATATGACAATAACAGAATTATCAAAAAGAGCAGGTATTCGCTCAAATATGATTTACAAGTATAATGATAAGACTTCTTCTCCATCAATTGATACCGCTGCAAAAATTATTGCTGTTCTTAACTGTGATGCAAAACAGCTTTTAGGATTTACAGAACAGGAGTTAAATGAATTGGCTGGTGGAATATGGGAACAATTAAAACAGGCAACACTAGGTAACATAATGAATAATGCATTTGGTAGTTCAATAATTAAACCTGAAACAAATAATGAAAAGTATATTGCACCATTTGAGCATGGAAATACAGAACATAAAAAAGAAACAAAGAATACTGATGAAATAATTACTGACCAAAAAAATAAAATGTCATACAAACATTTTACAGGAAATAATGTATTGGAAAATATCAATTGCATTAATGAAAACGTGCTGACAATGGCAAATGAAATGCAAAATTATATAAATAAACTTGAAGAACAGCTTTATGAAATCAAACAGGCGTTATCAGATTCAGAAAAAAGACAGGATAAGATGCAGGCAGTAATTACAAATCTTATCAGCCACATAGAAAATAATCCTATGCAAGCAGACAATGCAGATACGGTGGCATTAGATGAGACGGTAGTACAGTCAAATACACAAACAGATTCATTTGAAAGGTATAAACAAAAAATATATAAACTGGTTACATTTATCTCAAAAAAGAAAAATTTGATTTTCAATCAGATTATGCATGACTGTTATAAGAAATTTTTAAAAGTATATGGCATTGACTGCACGCAGTTAAAAAAAGAAACAAAAGCTGCAGGACCTTTACAGGCAGTATATGAAAATGAATTATACAGAGAAATTTTCTTTAATATGGTGTGCGATATGGCAAATGAATGTAAGTAAAAAAAACCCGGAGTATAAATGCTCCGGTTTTTTTTTTAACCTCACAAACTTCTTATAATGTATAAAGTGCATTATCACAATAATATATTGTATTTTTTTTAATACAATGCGTCTATTTTTTTTTGTGTCTGAAAATAAGTCCTAATTTCTTTAATATTACTCTCAGCAGAATAATGATATGAAAATTCGTATTTTTCCTGCTTGTATATTTATATTATAGCAAATTTTAATTTTAATTTCAACAGAAAAGAGGTGATTACTATGGCAGATAATTATAATTGTATGAACCAGCCATTTGTACAAAATTGGAATAAAGATATCAAAAAAGCCATTGCACTGCTTACGGGTGCTGACGAAGATAATAAATTCGAGCATCATTATCAGATTATGGCGTTAGACAGACATTTTAATCCTGATGTATGCAATGAAACAGAAGAAAAAAGAACGATTGTTTATAATTTTAATTCACAGAGTTTCATAACAGACCTGCACAAGACAAATGTAACAGCATCAAAAAAGTACGACAGGTACATCTGCATTAATCCGTTAAAAGGCAGGATTATAACTGATAACGAATATGCAGATTTAAAAGAAGTCGGATTACCGACAACAGGAAAATTTACAGGAAAGAGAAAACAAAAAGGGGTAAAGTCACTTGCAAGAAATGTTGAAAACATCTTTGGTTTTGGAGCATTTGTAATTGATCTTGATTGGCATGATAACACCCCAAACGAAATCAGAGAAGGAGTAAAAAATTTCTTTGATTATTTTGACGATTTATTTTGTAATTTCCCGAAACCAAATTACATTAATTTTACAGGACGTGGATTGCAGTTATTATACTGTATACATATGTTATCTAAAAAACTTGCATGGCTGTATGAAAAGACTGCAAGAGCATTAGTAAATAATTTTACAAAAATTATTAATGAATACAAGATTGAACTTAATTTCCCGGAAATTGATGAACTGGCATCATTAAATCCTGCAGCATTAATCAGAATGCCAGGAACTGTAAATACTTTAGCTTATCTTGATTCGTATGTAAAAATTCTACATGAAGACAGATATGATACAAATGAGTTGTATAAAATGCTTGTGCCGGAAACACAGAAAAAATCCAGCCCTGCAAAAGTATATTATGCAGTAAGACCGGCTTTTATGAATGCAGTGGACAAGTTAAACAGATACAAGAGCAGATACTTTCATCTTTTAGAAAAAAGAGCGGCTATCGTAAAATTTGCAGCAAAATATGTAGAAAAAGGAAATCGTGACAGATTCCTGCTTGCAGCATACAATACATTTGTCCCTTTATGTGGCGCAGAAACAGCTAAAGAAGAAGTGTTAAAGCTTAACAAGGACTTTAAAAATCCCCTGTCTGTAAAGGAAGTAGAAAAATGTATATGCAAGAAATGTAAAGGTCGTGATGGGATGTCATGGTTTAAATTTACAAACAATCTATTCTTTGACTATATTGGATTTACAGAGGATATACTGACACAGGATTATGGATTTGCATATAATCGTCCTAAAAAGGTAAGAGTAAGCACCGCAGATGTAAAGAAAAAGGAATATAGAAAGAACCGGATCATACAGGAATATGTACAAAGCGAAAATGTCACATACACAGCAAAATGCGCAGGAGTTTCACGTCCTACAGTGTATAAAATATTAAAAGAAAACAAAGATAAATTAAATCAGCTGATAAAGGCAAAACGGCTTGTACTTGGAAGAAAAGTATATGCATCAAGACACCGCAACCAGAAAAATAAATGTGTTGATATTGCTAAACGATATAACACAACAAAAAATACAGTTATAAGATTGTTCAGTTTTTTTGTAGACGTGAAACATTTTGCATGGAGTGTATTAAAACAGTATCTTCCGGAATGGCTGTATAAAAAAGCCAAAAAACAAGGTTTATGGGTACTTGGTGATGAATCTTCTGTAGTGAATTTTATATGTGAACACTCAGACCTTGACAGAAGATATACAGCCATTGCAATGTTCCCAAATAAACGTGTTGTGCTGTAAAAAAAATAAAAATAAGTACAGGATATTTTTGTAGATACAGGAAATATCCTTATTTGTGCTACTATTTTGTCAAATTTTTTTTTCTTATCTCAAATCATTTTTATTTATTTGATTTTTTAGTGAAAATTCATGTGTTTTCTTATAAAATTTCCACGAATATAATCCTTTTTTTTAATATCATAAGCATACTGATACGAATATAAATACAGGAATGAATAGCAAATAAAGCGAAGTATACTATCAGTAAGAAAAAATGACTGTAAACTTTTTTGCGCCTAATATAATTATGGTTGGTGTTACAGGCGGGGGAGAAGTATTTCTCCTCCGCCTTACAGTAGTGGTCGTCACTATTTTCCGGAAAGCCACAGAAAAGATGAAGTTTCTTGAAACTTATTGGTGAAGCCTGCCATAAAAAGTATGTGGAACATTAGCCAATGTGTGAAAAAGAAGAAAATCCCCCCGGAAGTGGCGTAGCCTGTTAAGGCGGAGGCAGAAGTAAATGAAGAAACTCTGTGAATTTTTAGCCAAAGAGTATTGCTAGCATAATGGAATTTCAGGACATCCAAATGAAAATAGAGATTTTAGGTGATTTACTGAATATGTGTTTTTTCTTTCATATTCTTTATATCAAAAACAAAAAAAGGAGATCACGATATGAAAAATAAAAAATTAAATAGGGCTTGAAAATCAAAATTTGAAAGGAAACTAGAAGATGATTAAAGGCAGAAAAGTCTATGACCCATTGACAGATACTTTGAGTACGGGATATTGGATTGTGGACGATAAAGGAAATTATTACCCGGTGTGGTTGAGTAAAAAGACGGAAGAAAAAATGAAAGAATTGCGAGGTGAACCATGAGGGACAAAAGTATTAATATAAACAGCCCCAATAAGCAATGTGGCAACTGTAGATACAGAGTTGGGCTTGGAACTAACAGTCAGGGACAGCAGGTCTATGGGTGTAGAAACAAAGAAAAATGTAAGGAGCGTGAAATACATGAAAGATAGACATTTATTTAAAGCAAAGAGGAAAGATAATCAAGAGTGGGTTCGTGGAAGCTTGGTTTATACTTTTACTGGCACACCTTATATCGTTACAGAATACGATCACATATTGAATTTCATAAATATAAATGAGGTAGACACAACTACGATTTGCCAATGCACAGGGTTGAAAGACAAGAACGGCAATCTGATTTGGGAGAATGATATTGTTGTTTATCGTGATTGTACAGAAGAAATGTATGTGATTGCGTGGGAAACAAATAAGGCTTGCTTTGAATATCAGCAATATTCTAGTTCGATGATGAATTTTGATGAATTGAGCGGTTATGAAGTTGAGATTGTCGGTAACAAATTTGACAATCCTGAATTATTAGATTAGGCAAACAGTATTTAGCAGGATAGTAAGAAGGACTATCCTGCTATTTTTATTTTTCTATCATGATATTTTTATCAAAAAACAAAAAAAGGAGATCACGATATGAAAAATAAAAAATTAAAAGAAGCAATAAAAGATTTACGGGAAAACTATGAAGTAACAGAAGAAATAGAAAATTAGGAGGAAAAAATGAAATTATTTAAAGTGCATAAAGACATTGAAATAAATAAACGATTTGGAAATGTGAGAATTTCAACATTCAAATATTCAAAGCCTGTTAAAGAAAATTCCGATAAGTGGGAACACTACACAGAAGTTAGCTGTTGGCATGACACTGATTGTGAGAATTGTCCTTGTGGTTGGGAAAGCGGAAGCTATGAGGGAGAATGTGATGATTGTGGGTGCTTATTTGATAAAAATGGATATTTTAATGTCCCAGTTTGGAAATGCATGTTGCCTAAGTGGATAAAGAGATTATTTGTTAAGCATAAAGAAAAAGAGTGCCCGTTTTAGAAAGGAGATTAAATGTTAAAACATCTTAAATTTTGCCATGTGATTGGTGGAAAATATAATTTTGATTGTCACCTTTATTTAAGTGATATAGCTATTGAGAACTATAAAAATATGGGTTGCAAGGTAAAAATTTTGATTACTTGAGAAAGGAGCAGAAATGATGCTTGATGATTTTATAAGATATGCAAAAGAGCAATTTAATTGCAAAATTTCTATAAAGAAGTGTGGCAAGCCAGATACTTTTGATAGCATTTTTGGTGCTAGTTTTCTTAATGAAAAGAAATGTTCAGAATTTGAAAGTGATGCAAGATACAAAAAACATTTCTATTGAGAACTACAAAAATATAGGTCATAAGGTCAAAATTTTGTTTGATTGAGAAAGGGGTAAATATGAATATTGATGAAGCAATAGAAAATTTTAGGTATGATGCTGAGAACAATCGGATTGATTTAGACTTAGAGTTTGCTAAGGAAAATGAACAGATTGCAAACTGGCTCACAAAACTAAAAGAGTATGAGGACTTAGAAGAACAGGGAAGAATTATTAAGCTACCTTGTAGGATTGGAGATACAGTCTATTACATATTAGGGATTCCAAATGAAACACCATGTGCAATAGATAAGTGTACATTTGAGTTGTCAGACATAAACAAAATTGGCAAAACATTATTCATCACAAAAAATGAAGCTGAAGCAAAATTTAAAGAATTGAGAGGTGTAAGAATTGAAAACGGCTAACAACAATATTGTTTCATTTGAATTTTTAAAAATTGAAAAAGGAAGAAGTAAACTTTGCAAATGCAATCCGCCACATTATGAGGTTGATGTCGTAAATAGAATTGTAACTTGCGCAGACTGTGGTGCTGTAATAGATGCTTTTGAAGCATTAGTAACGCTTTGCTGTTATGAAGATAAATTTGCAGAATATCAGGAAAAAGCACTTGAAAAAATAAAAGTGTATTCAGAAATGGCAGATAAAGAGTTTCACAGGAGAATAAAAAATGCTGTATTTAAAAATATGGACAGTAATTATCGAAAAGATTTATATCCAATTTGCCCTGAGTGTAAAAAAATAATAAATCCTATAGAAATTACAAACTACGCAAATAAGAGGATTTATGATGAATTGAGAGGTGGAGAAAATGCTGATACCTAAAACGAAAGCTAAAGAATTTGAACGATTTGGCTTAAAAAAATGTAAGGGCGAATATGGAAAGAACGGTTGTTATTATCTTTGTGTTGCAAGAGGTGTGAAAATGCTGTTTGTGAGCGATGTGTGTTTTGCGGTTATTGATTGGAAAGATAATGACCCAAGAATACATAAAGACGCAAATTGCCGATACAGAGACCACAGGACATACCTTGATATTATCTACGAACTTATTAAGGCGGATATGCTTGAAAGCAATAATATGAAAGTAGGGTATAAGGAATAGACAAAGAAGAAAGAAATTTTTTAAAGAAAGAAAATGAAAATTTCTGTAATAACCGGAGTGTGAGTATTCTGCCCTTAATAAGG
>OGGW01000933.1_pt1 | contig 25230 bp, 19 predicted proteins | sample 1571291 | NCBI WGS metagenome assembly OGGW01 (sample SAMEA2582028, study PRJEB24529) | metagenome | biome: Human gut stool | place: China | collected 2011 | reverse complement strand
TGTGATTAATGTCGGGCGAGCAGGCGCGAGCCGTTGCGCGGCGCCGAATACCAGTACATCTGCTGCAGGCTGAATCGCCCGAGCTGCGGGTGGTTAAAATGTTTAATCTGGTTTTCCACGCCGCGCACCTCGTAGCGCTGATGCCACAGCGCTTCAAACTCCGACGAGGCGGCGAAAAAGCGCGCCAGTTTGTTTTCCCACGCCGGATCGCCGCGGTGCTCGGCCATCGCGGCGCGGAAATAGGAGACGAAGGTCGGCAGCACATCGCGATTTTCGATCCGGCTGCGCCAGGTCTCATGGGTCAGATAGAGATAAATGCAGTTGCGATCTTCTTCCGGGAGGGTGGCGAAATCGATGCCCATCAGGCGGCAGAAGCTGTCGTTCCACGCCACAATATCAAAGTTCGGTTTCTGAATGCTGGCCGGCTGCGGCATCAGGCTGTCCAGCATCCGGCGGGTGCCAGGGCTGATGCCTTCGCACACCGTCACCTGGGTGGCTTCCGGCGGGGTCAGCCCGGCGAGCACGAACAGATGCCGGGTCTCCAGCGGACTGCACTGCAGGGCATTCGCCACCCCCACCAGCACCGCCTCCGACGGATTCACCTCCCGCCCCTGCTCCAGCCAGGTGTACCAGGTAACGCCGACGTCGGCGAGCATCGCCACCTCTTCCCGGCGCAGACCCGGCGTGCGCCGGCGGCCCACCCGGGGCAACCCCAGGCGCTGCGGATCGAGGCTTTCACGGCGAGCGCGCAGAAAGGCCCCCAGCTGTTTGCGTCGATCGTCCGGCACGGCGATCGTCGACTCCCGTTGCGGCATCGTGGTCATCACCCCTCCAGCATAGTAGTGCCAATACCAGTATAGACAGGAACTGGTACCCGTTTAATTTATCGGTAATGCTACGTCGGTCTGCTGAATGACGCAATGGAGAATCCCATGAATACGTCTGCTGTTTCACCCGGCCGCGCCGGTCTGTTGCTGCTGCTGAGCGGCCAGATGCTGCCGCTTATTGATACCTCGATCACCAATGTGGCGCTGGACGCCATCACCCACACCCTGGCGGCCAGCGCCACGCAGCTGGAGCTTATCGTCGCGCTGTACGGCGTCGCCTTTGCCGTCTGCCTGGCGATGGGCAGTAAGCTTGGCGATAACTATGGCCGCCGGCGCCTGTTTATGTGGGGAGTCGCCCTCTTTGGCATCGCTTCCCTGCTGTGCGGGATGGCGAACAGCATCGGCGCCCTGCTGGCGGCCCGCACCCTGCAGGGCGCCGGGGCGGCGCTGATTGTGCCGCAGATCCTCGCGACCCTGCACGTCACCCTCAAAGGCCCCGCCCACGCCCGGGCCATCAGCCTGTATGGCGGGATCGGCGGGATCGCCTTTATCGTCGGTCAGATGGGCGGCGGCTGGCTGGTGTCGGCGGACATCGCCGGGCTGGGCTGGCGCAACGCCTTTTTTATCAATGTGCCGATCTGCCTGCTGGTGCTGGCTCTGAGCCGCCGCTATGTGCCGGAAACCCGTCGCGAGACGCCGTCGCGGATTGACTGGCAGGGTACGCTGTACCTCGCGCTGATCCTCTGCTGCCTGCTGTTCCCGATGGCCCTCGGTCCGGAGCTGCACTGGCCGCTGTGGCTGCAGCTGATGCTGGTGGCGGTCCTGCCGCTGCTGTTCGCCATGCGTCAGAGCGCCCTGCGCCAGCAGCAGCGTGGCGACCATCCTCTGCTGCCGCCGCGTCTGCTGCAGTTGACCAGCATCCGCTTCGGGATGGCCATCGCCCTGCTGTTTTTCAGCGCCTGGTCCGGCTTTATGTTCTGCATGGCGCTGACCATGCAGGAGGGGCTGGGGATGGCGCCGTGGCAGTCCGGCAATAGCTTTATCGCCCTCGGCGTGGCCTATTTTATTTCGGCGCTGTATGCCCCGCGGCTTATCGCCCGCTACAGCATGGGGCGGATCCTGCTGACCGGTCTGGCGGTGCAGATCGCCGGTCTCCTGCTGCTGTGCGCCACCTTCTCCCGCTTCGGCGTCGCCACCAACGCCCTGACGCTGGTCCCCGCCACGGCGCTGATCGGCTATGGCCAGGCGCTGATCGTCAACAGCTTTTATCGGATTGGTATGCGCGATATCAGCGCCAGCGACGCCGGGGCCGGGAGCGCAATCCTCAGCACCCTGCAGCAGGCGACCCTCGGTCTCGGACCGGCTATCCTTGGTTCGCTGTTCCTGGCGCTGGCCCGTCGCGGCGGCGGCAACTATCCGCAGGCGCTGATTGATTTTCTGCTGGTCGAGGTGGCCATGATGCTGTTGCTGGGGGCGATAGCGCTGTGGCTACGCCATCATCTCAACCGACAGCCGGCGACGGTGGCCTCGTAATACCGGCGGCGGTAATTTGCATAATAGCTATCCAGCGGTCATCATACCCGCTGGATATTCAGGAGACGTTATGCAGGAATTAATATCGCAAATTGCCGCCTTAGGAATCGAAATAACCCCCACCCGCTCGCTGATGATTATCTTCGGCATTATCTTGTTCACCGCCGTGGTCGTGCATCTGATATTGCACAAAGTGGTCCTGCGCGCATTTGAAAAACGGGCGCTGGCCAGCAGCCATCTGTGGCTGCAAATCATCACGCAGAATAAGCTCTTTCACCGACTGGCCTTTACCCTGCAGGGGATCATCGTCAACGTCCAGGCGGTGCTGTGGCTGCAAAAAGGCAGCGAGGCCGCGGAAATATTAACCACCGTGGCTCAGCTATGGGTGATGATATATGCCATGCTGTCCTTCTTCTCGCTGCTGGATGTCATTTTAAAACTGGCGCAGAAATTTCCCGCCGCCTCTCAGCTGCCGCTGAAGGGCATATTCCAGGGAATTAAGCTGGTGACGGCGATTATTATCGGCATTCTGATTATTTCGCTACTGATAGGTCAGTCGCCAGCGATCCTGATTAGCGGGCTCGGCGCGATGGCCGCGGTGCTGATGCTGGGGTTTAAAGATCCGATCCTCGGTCTGGTGGCCGGTATCCAGCTCTCGGCCAACGATATGCTCAAGCTTGGCGACTGGCTGGAGATGCCGAAGTACGGCGCCGACGGGGCGGTGATCGATATCGGCCTCACCACGGTCAAGGTGCGCAACTGGGACAATACCATCACCACCATTCCGACCTGGTCGCTGGTCTCTGACTCGTTTAAAAACTGGAGCGGCATGTCGGCCTCCGGCGGCCGCCGCATCAAACGCAGCCTTAACATCGACACCACCAGCATTCATTTTCTTGATGAACAGGAGCAGCAGCGCCTGATCCGGGCGAAGTTACTCAAACCCTATATGGATTCACGCCACGAGGAGATTAGCGCCTGGAACCAGCAGTACGCCGGGGAGCAATCGATCCTCAACGAGCGGCGGATGACCAATGTCGGCACCTTCCGCGCCTATCTGCAGGAGTATTTACGCCATCATCCGCGCATCCGCCAGGATATGACCCTGATGGTGCGCCAGCTGGCGCCGGATGCCAACGGCTTGCCGATCGAGATCTACTGCTTCACCAACACCGTGGTATGGGCGGAATATGAGGGGATCCAGGCGGATATTTTCGACCATGTCTTCGCTGTGGTGGATGAGTTTGGCTTACGCATTCATCAAACGCCCACCGGCAACGATATTCGCGCGCTGACCGGCGCCTTCTCCCGCTGATCCTCAGACGCTGGCGCGGTCTATCACGCGCCAGTCCATCATCACCCGTTCGACGGCAGCGTCGGGATCGTCGATGCGTTTCATCAGTAGAGACACCGCCGTACGGCCGATCGCCCGGGAGGGCTGTTCGACGGTGGTCAGCTGCGGGGAGACCACTTCCGCCAGCTCGGTGCCATCGAAGCCGATCACCGCGATATCCCCCGGCACCCGTAGTCCGGCCTGGGCGATAGCCCGCAGCGCCCCAGCGGCGAGGGAGTCCGAAACGGCAAACACCGCATCGGGCTTCTCGTCTTGCGACAGCAGTTGCTCCATCGCCCGTTTACCGGCCGCCGCGCTAAGATCCTGCGCGTAGGTCACCTGCTGATACGCCAGACCGTGCACGTGCAGCACGCTTTTATAGCCGCGCTCGCGCAGACGGGCATAGCGATAGCTGAGGTCGTGATTAATGAGCGCGATGCGGCGGCGGCCGCTATCGGCCAACCGGGATACCGCCCCCTGAGCCGCCTCGACGTCGTTAATCCCGACGCAGGAGATGCTGCCGGTGTCGGCATACTCCGCGCACTGCACCCAGGGCGCGTCGCCAATCATGGTGGTCAGTTCCGGCAGGCTGGAGAGCGCGTTCATGGTAATAATGCCGTCGACCATTTTGCCGGAGAGCAGCTGCAGGCCCGAGGTCGAGCGGGCCAGATCCGACCCGGAGTTACACAGCAGAATGCGATAGCCATTCTTCTCCGCCTCTTCTTCTATCCCCTTCACCACCTCGGCGCAAAAGGGGTTAGCGATATTGGAGACCATCACCAGGATCATATTGCTGCGGGCGGTTCGCAGCTGACGCGCCAGCAGGTTCGGCTGATAGTTGCTCTCTTTGATCGCCTGCAGTACGCGCTCACGGTTTTTGGCTTTTACCGTATCGCTGTTGTTCAGCACCCGCGACACCGTGGCCACCGAGACGCCGGCCAGACGAGCAATTTTCTGAATAGACATAAACCCTGCACTTCCTGCGATAGAGGTGGATCCTGCAGGCTATCATAAATGACCTCTGATTGGCCTGCCAGCCTGGCGCGAAAGCGTAGCTCAGCGAGACGGTGTCCCGGGAAACTATTAATAATCAGGGCTTCTCTCCCGCCCCGTTAACGCGCATCCTTTTGCCGTTTCATATTCTCATTAGCGCAGGAGGCGCAACAGACCGCCTGCGCCCCATTTTTTCTTTTATGATTAAGGATGATATCCCCATGAGGCTCACCACCGCGGTTCTCGCCCTCAGCTGTGCCCTGGCAACGATCACCGGCTGCACCTCGTCAAAATCGTCACCGGAACGCCATGCCTACGCCTTCGTCGCCCACCGCTCCGATTTTGTCGGCGGCAACTTCACCGTCAACCGCCAGGAAAATTACCGTTTAAACCTGCCGACCTTTACGGCGATGTATGCCCGCGGACAGCAGGATAAAGCCGCTGGCATGAGCGAAAGCGATGCCCGCCGCACCGCGGAAGCCATCAAACAGCAGGCGGCGCAGGGCACCCGCACCGAGCACGCTTTCACCGGCAATGCCAGCGACAAATGGGATAATGCGATGGAAAATAAAGATGCCGTCCTGTTCGGCAACGAGCTCTCCGGTGCCTATCTCGACGGCTATCTTGGGGTGAAATAATCCTGCGCCCCACCTGCGCTCAGCGTTCGACGCTGACCCAGCGCTGCTGCTGATGGCTTTTGACGATCGCCTCGATGATGTACATCACATCGGCGCCGTCGTCGAAAGCGGCGAAGCGCCGGGCCCCGGCCGCCGGCATCTTCCCGGCGCGCACCGCCTGATAAAAATGCCCCATCATATTCTTAAAGGCGTCCGGCCAGCCCTCAATATGGCCGCCGGGGTAATGGGCGCTGTCAGCGATTTCCGGCCGCAGCAGGCTCGGGTCATCGCTGAGCAGGCGATCCGGCTGCTCGCGGTGGCCGATCCACAGCCGCTGGGGCACTTCCTGATCCCAGGCCAGAGAACAGAGGCTGCCGTTAATCTCCACCGCCAGACGGTTTTTCCGCCCGGCGCTCACCTGAGAGACCATAAAGCTGCCTTTGCTGCCATCGTCAAAACGCAACAGCACCGAGCCAAAGTCCTCGGTATCGACAGGCCGCGTTTCATATGCCTGCGCCTCGTGAACGGCGCTGAAGGTCGCTTTGCCATTGACCGGCGCTTTACGCGTTGGCCAGACGATAGACAGATCCGCCATCACCTCGACAATTCGCCGACCGGTCATAAACTGCACGGTATCGCACCAGTGGGAGCCGATGTCGGCCACCGTCCGCGACGCGCCGCCCTGCGCCGAATCGACCCGCCAGTTGTAGTCGGTCTCCAGCAGCATCCAGTCCTGCAGATAGCTGCCGTGCGCTGCGAAGATTCTGCCGACCTCGCCATGGCGGATCATCGCCGCCGCCTGCTGGACCATAGCGAACTGGCGGTAGACGAAGCTGACGCCATGCACCACGCCGGCCCGGGCGGCAAGCGCCACCAGCTCCCGCGCCTCCTCCGCCGTCATACACAGCGGCTTTTCCGAGAAGATGTGCAGCCCGGCGGCGAGGATCTGCCGGTTAATCTGGGCATGTAGATGGTTCGGCGTACAGTTATGCACCACCTGCAGCCCCGGATGGGCCAGCAGCGCCTCCACGCTGTCGTAGGCATGGGCAATGTTCAACGCCTGCGCCTTGCGCTGCGCCGCCTCAAGGCAGCTGTCGCACAGCGCCACCACCTCGACATCTCCCAGCCGCCGCAGCGCCTCCAGATGCGCCGGGCCAATAAACCCTGCCCCGATAATCGCGACCTGAATCATGTTACTCCCTCCCGCCGGCGGCAAAGTCATCGAAGGCCCGTCCGGCAACGGGAATGATATGGCGGCGGATAAACTCGCTGCCCTCGCGCGCGCCGGTCTCACTATCCTTCAGGCAGCACTCCCACTCCAGCACCGCCCAGCCGGCAAAATCATATTCGGTCAGCTTACTGAACACCCCTTTGAAGTCGATCTGCCCGTCGCCGGGAGAGCGGAAACGCCCGGCCCGCTGCTGCCAGGGCTGGTATCCACCGTAGACGCCATTGCGCCCGTTGCGGCGAAATTCGGCGTCCTTGACGTGAAACGCTTTAATACGCGCATGATAGATATCGATATAGGTCAGGTAGTCCATCTGCTGCAGATGCAGGTGGCTCGGGTCATAGAGCATATTGCAGCGCGGATGGTTATCCACCAGCGTAAGAAAACGCTCAAAGGTCACGCCATCGTGCAGGTCTTCGCCGGGGTGGATCTCATAGCAGACATCGACCCCCTGCTCGTCGAAGAGGTCCAGCAGCGGCCGCCAGCGCCGGGCCAGCTCGGCAAAGGCCTCATCCAGAAGCGGCTGATTGTGCGGCGGCCACGGATAAAAAAAGGGCCATGCCAGCGCCCCGGAAAAGGTCGCGTGCGCCTGCAGCCCCAGGCGGCCGGAGGCTACCGCCGCCTGGCGCACTTTCTCCACCGCCCAGCGCTGGCGCGCCTGCGGATCGCCATGCAGCGCCGCCGGGGCAAAGGCATCAAACGCCGCGTCATACGCTGGATGCACCGCCACCAGCTGTCCTTCAAGGTGAGTGGACAGCTCGCTGATCACCAGCCCATGCTCCGCCAGGATGCCGCTGACCTCGTCGCAGTAGGTCTGGCTCGCCGCCGCCCGCTCGACATCAAAAATCGCCGGGTGGTTGCAGGGGATCTGCAATGCCTTGTACCCCAGGCCGGCGGCCCACTGCGCTATCCCCGCCAGGGTGTTGAACGGCGCCTGCGGCCCGATAAACTGCGCCAGAAAAATGCCCGGTCCCTTAATCGTTTTCATACCCCCTCCTGAAAAATTAGTGCGGCTCTTTCTCGTTGTACTGGAAAGAGAAAAGGAAAATCAGCGCGATAACCGCGGCGGCCACCGCCGGGATCCACCAGAAGGTCACCCAGGCCTGAGGCACGCTCTGGCCGGCCACCAGATGGTTATACAGCGCGCCGGAGATCTGCGAGCCCAGCAGCATGCCGATCCCGTAGGTGAACATCACAATCATGCTCTGCGCCTGGCCTTTTACCTTCTCGCCCGCCACGCGGTCGGTGTAGATAAAGCCAACGACAAAGAAAAAGTCATAGCACACGCCGTGCAGCAAAATGCCCAGATAGAGCAGGAAGCGCCCCTCCTCGGTGACTCCGAGAGCTAAAAAGGCGTAGCGGACGAACCACGCCGCCATGCCGATGAGCAGCATGTATTTCACCCCGAGGCGACGGAACAGCAACGGGATCACCAGCATAAAGACGATCTCTGACATCTGGCCGAAGGACATCGCGGTGCTGACATCTTTGACGCCGGCATCCGCCAGATACGACGCGGTATAGGCGTAATAGGTGCCTAACGGCACGGAAATTAAGGTGGCGCAGAGGGAGAAAATCAGGAAATGGCGGGTTTTCAGCAGCGCGAAGGCGTCCGCGCACAGCAGGTCGCGAAACTGAACCGGCATGCCTTTGGCCGGCGCCGGGGTGTGCGGCAGCGTCAGGCTGTAGAGCGCCAGCGCGACCGAACAGAGCGCCGCCAGCGTGAAGATGCCGGTGGTATCAGAGATACCGGTCACCCCGATGCAGATCCCGGCGATAATCCAGCCGATGGTGCCGAACACGCGGACCACCGGGAAGGTTTTATCGACATTGGCCAGGCTGTGGAAGGCGATATTGTTGGTCAGCGCCAGGGTCGGCATATAGCACAGCGTATAGCCGAACAGCAGGCCAATCAGCAGGGCGCCGTTCTGCGCCACCAGCGCCTGCGGGACAAACCACAGGATCGCCGCCCCGGCCAGGTGCATCACCGCCATCACCTTCTGCGAGGCGAAAAAGCGATCCACCAGCATCCCCAGCACAAAGGGAGACAAGATTGAGGCGATCGGCCCGGCGGAGAACGCATCGCCGATCAGCAATGACATCTCATACCGGGTCATCACCAGCCCCAGGGTCACCGACCAGCTGCCCCAGATAAAAAACTGCATAAACATCATTAACGACAGCCGCGGCACCAGAAAACGGTGGCTCACGCGGACACTTTCCCGACCTTCTGTTGTTGTGACCATGTTGCTCGCCCTCAGAAAAGTAATCGATTACAAAACCGCTCAAAACAAAAGTAATCGATTACAAAAAGAAGATCGCCAGGCAAATGCGCCGCCTGCGAAGAGGATCACAATAAAAAGGCAGGCAGCCCCGCCGGACGGCGGGGCATATCGCTTACGCCGGGCGGCGCAGCAGTTTGAAGGCGATAAACAGGAACAGGATCCACACCGGCAGCAGGATCGCCGACAGACGCATGCCGTCGATAGTGCACATCAGCGCCAGGATCAGCCCAAGGAAAGCAATGCAGAAGTAGTTGCTGGCGGGCGCCAGCAGCGCTTTGAACTTCGATTCGCGCCCTTTGCGGCGCTGGGCGGCGCGGAACTTCAGGTGCGCCATACAGATCATGATCCAGTTCAGCAGCAACGTCGCCACCACCAGGGCCATCAGCAGCCCCAGCGCTTCATGCGGCAGCAGGTAGTTCAGCACCACCACCAGCGAAGTGATAATCCCGGAGAGCAGCAGGGAGTTCACCGGCACGCCGCGCTTGCTGACGCGGGCGAGAAATTTCGGCGCATTACCCTGCACCGACAGGCCGAACAGCATCCGGCTGTTGGAGTACACGCCGCTGTTATACACCGACAGCGAGGCCACCAGAATGACGAAGTTCAGCGCGGAGGCCACCAGGTTGCTGTCCAGATTATGGAAAATCATCACAAACGGGCTGCTGTCGGATTTGATCTCCACCCACGGGTAGAGCGCCAGCAGCACCACCAGCGAACCGATATAGAACAGCAGGATACGATAGACCACCTGATTGACCGCTTTGGGAATACTCTTTTCCGGGTTTTGCGCTTCGGCGGCGGTGATGCCGATAAGCTCCAGCCCGCCGAAGGAGAACATGATCACCGCCAGCGACAGAATAAGTCCGTGCCAGCCGGTGGCGAGGAAGCCGCCGTGTTTCCACAGATTGTCGAACCCGGCTTTGCTGCCGCCGTGGCCGCCGAACAGCATCCACAGGCCGAAGGCAATCATGCCGATAATCGCCAGCACCTTGATCAGCGCGAACCAGAACTCCGCTTCGCCATACAAGCGTACGTTGACCAGGTTGACGGCGTTAATAATGATGAAGAAAGCCGCCGCCCAAACCCAGGTGGGCACGTCGGGAAGCCAGTACTGCATATAGATCCCGGCGGCGGTCAGCTCCGCCATCCCTACCAGCACGAACATCACCCAGTAGTTCCAGCCGGAGAGAAAGCCGGCGAACGGCCCCCAGTATTTATAGGCAAAGTGGGCAAAGGAACCGGATACTGGCTCTTCCACCACCATTTCGCCCAGCTGGCGCATGATCAGAAAAGCGACAATCCCGGCCACGGCGTAGCCCAGTAAGACCGCCGGACCGGCCATCTGGATAGCAGGACCAATGCCGAGAAACAGGCCGGTGCCAATCGCGCCGCCAAGGGCGATAAGTTGAATATGTCGGTTCTGTAAACCGCGATGAAGCGTCGGGCCGCTCTCTTCTACGGCATCCGACGACGTTGACGCGTCTTTCACGTCGTTCCCCTGTGTGTTTTTGCGAAGGGGCACCTTTTATCACTTAGGGGGGATTGTCGCAAGTTGCGTGGGGCGAGCGTCAGCCGCCCGCCCCGCTTTTTTTAGCGTCAGAAGTCGTAGCTCATTGAGACGCGGACGGTACGCGGATCGCCTTCGAACAGGTAAGTACCGGTATCGTCAATGCCAGACCAGTACTTCTCGTTGGTCACGTTGGTCACCCCGACGCGCCAGATCATTTCGTTCTGGTCGGCGTTCAGACGCATACGATAGCGCAGGCCTAAATCCAGGGTGGTGTAGCTATCCAGCTTCTTGGTATTGGCCGCATCGGCATACTGCGAGCCGCTATGATTGACGCGCGCGGTGGCGGTCAGGCCTTCCACCGGCTTGATGTCATATTCGGCGCCGAGTACCGCGTAGAAGTTAGCCACCCCGATGGCATCTTTACCGTCGGTTGCGCCTTCAGCGGTTTTAGTCTGTTTGGCATCCAGCCAGACGGTACTGGCGTTAAGACGCAGTCCCAGCATCGGCTCGCCAAAGACGTTCATCTCTACGCCGCGGTTACGCTGCTCGCCGTCGAGGCCGTAATTGCCAGCGGTATCGGAAATGGCGTTCGGTTTTTTGATTTCAAACAGCGCCAGCGATCCTCCGATCGTACCGTAGTCGATCTTGACGCCCACTTCGTCCTGCTTCGAGTGCGCGATCCCGGTACTCTGCCCGGCATTGGCCGCCGTCGTCGGCGCCACAGAGCCCGGCTGCAGCGCTTCGGTATGGTTAGCATACAGCGACAGCTGCTCCCACGGCTTGTACACCAGGCCAAACGTCGGCATCCAGCGGCTTTGGGTATAACGCGAAGAGGTATCTTCCAGCCCGGTGGCGTTGCTGTAGTTGCGCACAACCACTTTCTGATGACGAGCAGCGGCGGTAAACAGCACTTTATCGTTAAAGAAGCCGAGGGTATCACTCAGCAGCCAGCCCTGCGTACGGCTGCGCGAAGTGACCAGCGGATCGTGGTAGTTGCCGCCAAAATAGGCGTTATCCGGCATCGCCACATCATGGTTGTCATAGATATTAGTGGTCGGGTTCCTGGCCGACATCCGCCAGGCGGTCGCATCGGTATGCACCTGCGCCGCATAGCCGAGGTTCACCTTATGCGAAATCGCGCCGGTATTGAAATCGCCGCGTACCCCGCCCATGCCGCTGATCGCGTCGATAATGCGGTTAGTATCCAGGCGGCCCACCGTCGCATCGCCGTTTTTATTCAGAAGCTTCGGCGCGCTGTAGGTACCAATTTCATGCGAATGCTGGCCGCCGAGGGCGCTGTATACCGTCCAGCTATCGGTCAGGTCATATTCTGCCTTCGCCATGCCGAACTCGCTTTCAATATCGCTATAGCCCCACTTCTGGCTGTAGTTTTTGCTGTTGTCCGGCAGCGCCGGAACGAAATCCACGCCGCTGATATTGACGCCCATCGTACCGCCGTGGAACGTTTTCTTCTGATAGCCGAAATCGAGCGAGGAGCGGAAACGGTCGCCGCGGTAATCAAGCCCCAGCGAAGCCAGCGTGGTACGGCGTTTATCATTATCGATAGCGCCTTCACCCTCGCGGTGCACCAGGTTGACCCGGGCGCCGAACTGGTTGTTGTCGCCGAAACGGCGCCCCAGGTCGAGGGTGCCGCCCACCTGAGAATCAGAGGTATAGTCGACGCCAACGCGTGCGGTCGGCAGATCTTCCGCCCGCTTCGGCTCGAGGTTAATCATCCCGCCGACGCCGCTGCTGGCCGCGCCGTTAAGCAGGCTGTTAGCCCCTTTGAAAATTTCAACGCGCTCCAGCATCTGGGTGTCCATCACCTGACGCGGCACCACGCCCGCCAGGCCGCCCATCGTCATGTCATCGCCATCGAGCTTAAACCCGCGGATTCGATAGGTCTCGGCGAAGTTGCCGTATCCCTGTACGGCCTGCACGCCAGCGTCGTTACTGACGACATCGGCGATAGTTTTCGCCTGCTGATCCTGAATCAGCTTCGAGGTATAGCCGATGACGTTAAACGGGACGTCCATCGCTTTTTGTTCGCCAAGCATCCCCAGACGGCCGCCGTGGGCGATCTGGCCATCGAGGAATGCCGGAACCACCAGGTCGCCGCCGGATTTAAAATCGCTGGTTTCGTTAGCCTCGACGATGAGGGTCTCTTCGCCAGGCTGCTTCGCGGCGGCAGCGTCCGCGGCCATCACCGTTTGACTGGCGGCGCCGATGGCTAAGGCCAGCAGCGTTTTACGCAGCGGGAAGGATGAATAGTGCGTGGTGTGCATAATTTGCCCCATGGATGAGGATAAATGAATCAAAGGGCCCGTCGCCGGACCCGTTATTTTTATTGCGCGTTCAGGTCGATACGTACGACGCTGTCCGGGCCTTTAGTGGAGTGGTCTTTATTGAAGGGCTGTTTGACGGTGACAAACAGCGTCTGACCATCGGCGGAAAGCAGCAAGCTGTTGGGATTGGCCGACAGCGCCCAGCTTTTCTTGAGCGTGTAGCGGCTGGCGTCAAGGCTGATGACCTTGCCGGATTCACGCTGTGAAATATAAATTTCGTGGCGTTTCTTATTGAACTGCACCGCCAGCGAATCGCCGACGTCGAGCTGTTTAAGCAGCTTGCCGCTGTGGATATCCAGCACCAGAGTGGTTTTCGCTTTCGAGTTGTCGGTCACGAACAGACGGCCGGTGTCGCTATCTTCGGCCATATTAAGCAGCAGCGCCGGCTTGTCGCCCAGCGGCTTCCAGCGCTGTTCAATGCGTTGGTTACGCGGGTTGATCACCAGAATTTCACCGCTGCCGTTAGCGGCGTACACGCGACCGGTTTGCGCGGAGTAGTGCAGGCCGGTCATCCATTTACCGGTATTTTTAATCCGCGTTTTCAGCTTCAGGGTAGTGGCGTCAACCACCCAGATTTGCGCCGGGTCGGCGACCGCGCCAACGTAGAGAGTATTATTCAGCAACAGCAGCTGACGGGCCCCATAAGGGCGACCTTTTTCATTGCGCTCGCTGAACAGCAGGCGGTTTTTTACCTTGCCGGTGGCGGTGTCGATAGCGCTGATGCCGCCGTCCAGCGAATTGCTGACATACAGCGTTTTACCCTCCGCAGAGAGCTGTAAAGCGAAGTTTTTCAGATCGGTATGCGTCAGGCCGATGGTATTGAGGGTGTGCGGATCCAGTGTGTAAACCGCCCCGCCCTGTACATTTTTAAAGCCTTCAGCGCTGGCGACGTACAGCGCATCACCCTGCGGGCTTAACGCCATCTCGTACAGCCCTTCCGCTAGCTGGCGCTGCAGCGGTTGCGCCACGTTAGGGACTGGCGAGTCGACAACCGGTTGGGAAACGGCAGAGGAATGAGGCGTCGCGCAGCCGCTTAACGCCGCGCTGATGGCCAGCGTCAACGCCGGAAGTGTGTATTTCATTGGATCAACCCTATAAAAAATCAATGACCCGATGGACGCGCAGCGGCCGATATTGTGTGTTTCCAGCCTGCTGCCTTTACGCCACCCTACGCCTTCGCGACTCTTAGTGAACGACTCACTGGCGCAGCTCGAACCTTGCCAAAATTACGAATGAAAAAGAGAATGAGAACTATACTCATTATCCAATGTCAAACAAGTCCTGGCGGGCAAAAAAGATAATCTGCTGATTTTTTTTACGGCAATGGCGGATTACGAGGGGAAGACAGGATCCGTGACGGGAAAAGCGTCCCGGAAGCGATGCCGTGCACCGCCCGGGTTGCAGGCCAGAAGGCACACAATGTGTTGCCTATCTGGCGCAAAGCGACACATGACAGCGCTATGTCGCTGAACGGCGATTAATAGCGCACCATCACCGACTTCAGCTCCGTATAATCATCGATAAACGCGCTGCCGAATTCGCGCCCGATGCCCGAGCCCTTCATGCCGCCGAACGGTACCGCCGGGTCGAGGAAGGTATGCATATTGACCCATACGATGCCGGCCTCAATCGCCTCCGAGTAGCGTAGCGCCTGACGAATATTATCCGACCAGACGCTGGCCGCCAGGCCATACGGTGAGGCATTCATCCGCGCCAACGCCTCTTCTTCACTGCGATAGCCGATAAAACTGCACACCGGACCGAAGGTCTCTTCGCGCATCAGGGTGCTCTCTTCGCTGCGCACTTTGATCGCGGTCGGCTGCAGGAAATAGCCCTCCCCCGGCAGCGCTTCGCCGCCGCAGACGATGGTATCGCCCTCGTCGCGGGCGGTCTGAATGAGCCGCAAAACTTTGTCATACTGCTGGCGGTTGGCCAGCGGCCCCATCAGCGTCCGTTCATCCAGCGGCGACCCCGGCGCAAAAGCGCTGAGCTTGCCTTTCAGCAGCGCCAGTACCGCATCCAGTTTTCCCTGCGGCAGATAAAAACGTTCCGCAGCGGCGCAAATCTGCCCCTGGTTCAGGTAGCCAGCTTCAATAATGCCGTTGACCATCGCCTCCGGCGTCAGGTCATCGAGGAACAGCGCGGCGTTTTTGCCCCCCAGCTCAAGGGTCACCCGTTTACCTGACGCGCTGGCCGACTGCTGGACTTTTTCACCGGTGGCCACCGAGCCGGTGAAGCTCACCTTGGCGCAGGCCGGATGCGTAATCAGCCGCTGGGCAATCTCGCCGCCGGCGCCGTTGACCACGTTAATCACCCCATCCGGGATACCCACCGCTTTTGCCAGCTCCGCCACGCGCAGCAGCGTCAGCGGCGTATATTCGCTCGGCTTGAGGACGATGGTGCAGCCGCAGACCAGGGCCGCCGCCAGCTTCCAGATGGCAATCATGATGGAGAAGTTCCACGGCACGATGCCAACCACCACCCCCAGCGGCTGGCGGCGGGTAAAGGCGGTATATTTCTCCCCGGCCATCGATGGCAGCGAGACATCCAGCGTTTCACCGGTGACTTTCCCCGCCCAGCCGGCGAAGTAGCGCAGGAACGCCACCGACTGGTCCAGCTCGAGCATCCGCGCCAGCGTGATAGTTTTGCCGGAACAGAGACTTTCCAGCTGCGCCAGCGCTTCGCGATGCTCTGCCAGCGTGTCCGCCAGCTTCAGCAGCAGCGCGCCGCGCGCCAGCGTCGGCATCTCGCGCCACTGACTAAACGCCTGGCGGGCGCTCTCCATAGCGCGATCCGCCTGGTCACTATCCGCCGCGGTGACCTCGGCAATCGCCTGCCCGGTCGCCGGGTTGATCACCGCGAACGGCGCGCCGCGGCCCGCCTCACGTTGACCGGCAATAAACTGCCCGTGCGGCTGGCGTAAGAAGGCGGTCACTTCCGCCAGTAAGGTTATCTCGCTCATCGTCAGCACCCGTTTTTCAGCAAAGTTAACCCATCACAGCACGGCTTCCCGCCGCAGCCTATCGTTCTAAAGAACGTCATTCTTCCGGACGATATTCAACGCCCGCGCGGCGTGCTGTGATGAGGGTCTTGAGCCAGGCAAGACCACAGGGTAACGCGATGAACATCAAGATCGATGCGCTGAACTACTACGGCGCGACGAAGAAATATCACCTCCATTTCCCGGCGCTACGGGAAGATATTGAAGCCGATGTGGTAATTATCGGCGGCGGCTTCTCTGGCATTAACACCGCCCTTGAGCTGGCGGAACAGGGGATCACCAACGTGGTGGTGCTGGAGGCGCGCCATCTCGGCTACGGCGGCACCGGGCGCAACGGCGGCCAGGTGATGGCCGGTATCGGCCACGATATCGAAGCGGTAAAAAAGCACGTCGGCAAAGAGGGGCTGGAGACGCTGTTTAAAATCGCCAACCTCGGCGCGGGCATCATTCGCGAACGCATCCGCAAATACAACATCGACGCCGATTTCGTGCCCGGCTACGGCTATCTCGCCTATAACCAGCGACAGCTTAAAACGCTGCGCCAGTGGGAGAAGGAGTTTAAAGCCGCTACCCCGGATGAAGAGATCGAACTGTATACCGGAAAAGAGGTGCAGCAGGTGGTGGGCTCCGAGGTCTACTGCGGCGCGCTGAAACATATGGGCGGCGGCCAGATCCATTCACTCAATATGCTGCTCGGTTCGGCGCAGGCCGCCCACTCGCTGGGGGTCAAGATTTTCGAATCCTCGCCGGTGGTGGAGGTGAATTACGGCAAACAGGTGCGGGTACGCACCGCGATGGGCAGCGTCAAAGCCGCCAAACTGCTGTGGGCCTGCGACAGTTTCCTCAACAATATGGAGCCGGAGATCTACAACAAGACGCTGGTCACTTACTCCTACCAGGTGTCGACCGAGCCGCTCTCCGATGAACTGATCGAGCGCATCAGCCCGCTGCGCGGCGCCTTCCGCGATATTAGCCCGGTAATTAACTACTACCGCGTCACCCGGGAAAACCGCCTGCTGTTCGGCAGCGCCACCCGCTTTGTGGAGTATACGCCGAACGATTTCGCCGCCTGGAACCGCACCTTGCTGGCGGAGGTCTTCCCCTATCTCAGGGATGTGAAGATCGATTTCGCCTGGGGCGGGCCGATGGCCTGCAGCGCCAACCTGTTCCCGCAGATCGGCACCCTACGCGATCACAACAACGTCTTTTACGTCCAGGGGTACTCCGGCTTCGGCGTCACCCCGTCGCACATCGTGTGCAAAATCCTCGCCGAAGGGATCAACGGCGGTTCCGACCGCTATCGCCTGCTGAGCAGCATCCCCCACGCGACCATCCACGGTCGTGACAGTCTGCGCTTGCTATTAGTCACGGCCGGAAAACTGATGCATCAAACCGCCGGTTTCTGGAAAGGCCGGAGTTAACCAGGAGAACGCTATGCACGCTTTTAAACTTAAACACCCGGTACCTGATCTGCAGCCGATCGGCAGCGTCAGCCTGCTCGGCGCGACGCCGACCGCCGGCGACCCGCAGGTAGCGGGCGCGATGATCTACGGCCAGCGGCAGGACGCCTTTACCTGCGGACTGTTTTCGTCCACTGAGGGGAGCTTTACCATGACCTATCCGTTTACCGAGCACGCCACCGTGCTGGAGGGCGAAGTGGAGCTGACCGTCGCCGGCGGCGAGCCGCAGCGCTTTGCGCCGGGCGACAGCTGGTTTGTTAAACAGGGCACCGAAGTGGAGTGGAAAATTCTGACGCCGCGCTTTGTGAAGCACTACCTGGCGAACGTCGAGACCCGCTAACAAACTGATAATGCCCGGCGGCGCATTACGCCTTCTCCGGGCTACCAAATCGCACAGCGCTGTAGCCCCGGTAAGCGGCAGCGCCCACGGGGGGGGTTGAGGCCAAATTAAAGGCAGGCCGCACGGACCGTAGGCCGGGTAAGGCGCAGCCGCCACCCGGCAGAAACAGGCGCAACGTGGCAAGACGGATGGCCCCGGTTTTCGGGGTCATATTGTTTATCCGCCGCGACATTCATCGACTGCGTCACAGAATCATGCGCCGCCCTCCACCTTCCGGACGATATTCGTTGAGCAGGATGCCCGCCTAAATTATGACTATCCGGGAGTGGCGCTGGCTATTCCCTGCCCTACCCCATTATTGTGCAGAGGTTGACTATGTTTAGTAACAGACTCGCCAGCCATCTTGAGCGCGGCGTCGTCGGCTTCCCGACCACCCTCGCCAGCTCCGTCGGGCTGATCATGGCCAGCCCGGTGATCCTGACGGTCACCAGCGGCTTCGGCATGGGCGGCGATACCTTCGCGCTGGCGGTGCTGCTGGCCTTTATTATGATGCAGGCGCAGGTCACCACCTTTGCCGAGGCGGCGACGCTCATTCCCACCACCGGTTCGGTGTACGACTATATCTCCTGCGGCATGGGCCGCTTCTTCGCTATCACCGGCGCGCTGTGCGCCTATCTGATCGTCCATATCTTCGCCGGGACGGCGGAGACGATCCTGGCGGGCATTATGGCGCTGGTGAACTTCGAGTCGATTAACGCCCAGATGGCCGCTCACCAGAATACCTGGATGGTGGGCGTCGGCATGGTGGTGATTTTCGGCTTGCTCAACGCCATCGGCGTGGAAATCTTCGGCAAGGTCGAAGTGGTGCTGACCTTCGGCATGTGGACCACGCTGACCATTTTCGGCCTGTGCGGCATTTTTATGGCGCCGGTCACCCATCTGTCCGGCTGGTTCGGCACACCGCTGAACGTTAGCGATATCAACGGCCTGTTCGGCTATATCGGCATGGCGATGTTTATGTTCGTCGGTTGCGAACTGGTGACGCCGATGGCGCCGGAGATCAAACAGGCCCACCGCACCATACCGCGGGCGATGGCGCTGGGCCTGCTGGGGGTCGCCAGCTGCATGTTTATCTACGGCGCGGCGATCAACCGCCAGGTGGAGAATACCGTGCTCGACGCGGCCAACAACGTCCATCTGCTGGATACACCGATGGCGATCCCGGCCTTCGCCGAACGGGTGATGGGCCACGCCGGCCAGTACTGGCTGGGGGTCGGGCTGCTGTTGGCCGGCTGCGCCACCATCAATACGCTGATGGCCGCCGTGCCGCGTATTATCTACGGCATGGCGCTGGACGGCGCGCTGCCCCGTTTCCTGACCTGGCTGCATCCGCGCTTTAAGACGCCGGTGATCGCCATTGCCATCGGGGTGGCGATCCCCTGCCTGCACGCCTGGTATCTGAACGGCGATCTGGACCGCATCGTGCCGCTGATCCTCGCTGCGGTCTGCGCCTGGGGCGTCGCCTATCTGCTGGTTACTCTGTCGGTGGTGATGCTGCGCATTCGCCGCCCGGACCTGCCGCGCGCCTACCGCTCGCCGTGGTTCCCGCTGCCGCAGATTATCTCCAGCGTCGGGATCATCATCGCTATCGTCAATATCACGCCGCCCGGGATGGACAGCCGCCAGGTGCTGGTGCCGTTCGGCATAATGCTCGGCCTGACAGCCGCTTACGCCCTGTTCTGGACGGTGTGCGTGCAGCGCGTCAATCCGTTCAAGCCGCTGGTAGTGGAAGAGGTGGTTGAGCGCGCCATCAACAATTATGAAAAACAGACCCGCGGGGAGATGACGCCAGATGTCCTCCGTCCCCTGGTTTAAAACGCCGTTAATGAACGCGGTGCAGCGCGATCTGGCGGGCTGGCCCAGCGAAAAGCTGAGCGAACGCAGCGCGCTGCTACGCTTGAACGACGCCACCGCCGTCATCTTCAGCGTGCGTCAGAAGCGGCTGTTTATGGCCAGCATTCACAGCTGCGAGTTTGTCGTCGAGGGGCCGGTGACCCGGCCCGTGCGCGGTAACATTCGTGCCCATCAATCCGGCTGGTGGAAACGCCAGCCGATCCGCTTTATCGGCGGCAAAGACAGCGCGGAACTCGCTGGCTATCTCAACGGTTTTCCTAATCTCCAGCAGACCTTAAGCGAGCTGGATTACCGCCGCTTTTCGCTGACCTTTGATAGTAGCGGCTGGCGCTGCAGCATTGAACCCTGGGCCGCCAGCGAAGTGGTCTGTAAAATGCCGCCGCTGCGCCGTTATCTGCGGCTGGAAGCGCAGCAGCGGATGCTGCTGCTCAGCGTGCTGGCGATGGTTAATCAGGCAGTAAGTCAGTGGATGCGCGGTGAAATCGCAGAAGAGAAAGCATTGACTTCCCCGCCATCACCGCGGGAAAGCTGAGGTGGTTTATAGCAGGCCAAACTGCTGCGCCAGCCGATCGATGGCCTGGCGCTGAAACTGCGCGAACGTGGCGCGCGGCTGCTGCTGTTGAATAAATTCCAGCAGCGGATCCTGGACCTCGGTGCGGATGCCGCTCAGGGCTTCCATCACTGCCAGGCCGCAGAACGGCACGTAGGATTCGGCGTAGCCGCCCTCGTGCACCATCACCAGTTTCCCGCCGCACAGGCGATCCGCCGCCTGCTGGACCTGTTCGGTCATCGCCCGGAAGCTATCGCTGTGCAGCTGCATCCGCGCTAATGGATCCATGGCGTTGGCATCATAGCCGCAGGCGATAATAATCAGCTCCGGCTCAAAACGCACCAGCGCCGGAATAACGATAGTTTCCAGCGCATAGCGCCAGCTGTCATCCCCCGCCCCGGCCAACAGCGGAATATTGATGTTGTAACCTTCGCCCGCGCCCACGCCGCGATCGTCCTCGCCGGCGTAGCCCGGCGGGAAGCAGCCGTCCTGATGCAAGGAGATAGTCAGTACGTCGTCGCGCTGCAGGTAGATATGCTGGGTGCCGTTACCGTGGTGAACATCCCAGTCAATGATCGCCACCTTGCCCAGCCCCAGCTGCGCTTTCGCTCGCTCGACGGCAATGGGAATATTGGCGAGGAAACAAAATCCCATCGACTGGTCCGGCAGGCAGTGGTGTCCGGGCGGGCGCGACAGCGAATAGGCGTTATCCAGCTCCCCCTTCAGCACCGCTTCCACTGCCGCACAGGCCAGCCCGGCGGAAAGACAGGCGATTTCATAACTGCCCGGCCCCAGCGGCGCCTCTTTGCCGAGCATGCCGCCGCCATTATCGCTTATCGCCTTGAAGCGCTCCAGATAGCTGTCGGGGTGGATCCGCCGCAGGTCCTCAAGGCTCGCCGGCGCCGCGCTGCGCAGCGCCAGCTGCGGCGTCAGCCCGGAGACATCCATCAGGTTTTTCATCCGCCGTTTGGTCTCTGGCGATTCAGCATGACCGCCGCCGGCGGGCGGCTGTACCCAACCGCCCACCGGCAGCGTCACCGCGTGCAGGCCGGTACTGTGCCAGAAACAACGTTCATCAAAGAAGAAACCGGTTTTTCTTTTCACTCTATCCTCCCGTGGGCTAAGCCTTCCCGGCGGCGGACGCCGCCACAATTAAAATCAGTGACAGCAGCGCGCAGACGCCTGCCGCCGCCAGCAGCGGGTCGGCGCTGGCGAAGTGTTGCAGTAAGGCCCCCGCAAGCGCCGGGCCAGCCGCCATGCCGCCGCCGATCACCAGATTGATGCTGTTCATTAGCCGACCGCTGTTATCGAGCCCGGCCACGCGGGCGAGAATAAAGGGCAGCACGAAGGTCCAGGTGAACTTAAACAGCAGCGCCGCGATGGCGTAACGCACCAGCAGCGGCTGGCCGATCAGCAGCCCAACGCTGACGATCAACAGGCCGTAGCCCAGCCACACCGGTAAACGATCGGCCCGCCGGGTGCCGCGCAGGGCCGCGCCGCCGGCGCCGATAATGCCGCAAACCGTCGCCGCCGCCAGCACCAGACCGACCTGCGTCGGGCTCAGCCCCGCCGCGCTGCCGATGGTGCCGATAAAGGTCCACACGGCGCTAAGGCTGATATAGAAAGTGAGCACCGCCAGCACCGCCAGCGCCTGACGCCACAGCACCGTCGACGGCTGCTGGCGGGAGACTGAAAGCGGTTGAAAGCGCGGAGGGAAAGCGGATACCAGCGGCAAACAGCAGAGCATGATGGCGGCGAGGATCAGATACACCACCTTCAGGCCAAAGGTCGCGAACAGGCCGGGCAGCGCCAGCAGGCCAAGCATCCCTAACAGCAGTTGCCCGAGCACCCAGAAGGCGTAGACCCGCGACGGGTTCGGCGTTCCGGCCGCGCAGCTGATGCACAAAATCATCAACGTGCCGCCCGCCAGCGAGGCGATAAAGCGCGCCGCCAGCAGCGTCTCATACTGGGTGACCACCGCCGAGGCGAGGTTGGCGGCCAGAAACACCACCCCGGCCGTCAGGGCAACCCGCCGCCAGTCGAGGCGGCTCATCCACCACCACGCCGGGAGCGTCGCCAGGCTCATCGCCCCCAGCTCCGCTGAGAACAGCCAGCCGATCTGCCCGGGTTTTAGCTGCCATTCGCTGGCCAGCTGCGCCGCCACCGCCGGCGCGGTCATCAGAATACCCGGCGCAATAGCGGCAAAAATCACGATCGCCGCCAGCAAACGCAGGGACACCACCAGCCCGGCGGGCGGGGAAAGCTCATTATCAGTGAGAGGGTTACTCGACATCGTAGGGCGTGCTCCGGTCAAAAAAGCCTCCCCCCGGAGGATCCTCCAGGGAGTGATACCCACAGGCATCAGGAAAACGCCGTGCTGCCACGGCGCGCGCGGGATGCGAAAGTCAGATTACAGATGCAGCGTACGCTGAGCGGCCGGCATCCAGGTTCGGGAAACCAGTTCGGTACGATTGACCACTTCGGTCTTGGCGAAAATATTGCGCAGGTGCGTTTTCACCGTCGAGAGCGAGATATCCAGCTGGCGGGCAATCAGCTTATTGCTGGCGCCTTCGCGCACCATGCCGACGATTTCCCGCTCTTTCGCCGTCAGGATGGCGGGCAGATCATCTTCTTCCTGCAGGCAGTCGCGAATGGCCAGCTCTACCAGCGGCAGCACCGCCTGGGCCCGCTGGCGCTCTTCGCTGGAGAAAGGCACGTCGCGCATCAGCGAGATACCGGCGACGATCCGCCGCTCGCGGCGGATAAAGATCTCGGTCATGTCGCGCACGTTATTCGGCAACATAAATTCATGATAGTAATGCCGGTTGCGGTCGCAGAGCCGCGGCGTCATCGCCGCCACGGTGGTGTTCTGGTGGCTAAAGTGCGACGGCAGAAGCGGATCCAGCGGCTGAAAGTTTTCCAGATATTGTTGGTGCGTATTATCGGAAATATTATGCAATATATAGTTTTCGGGTTTTAAACGATTATTTACTCGATAAAACACCGCTGAAGTTAGTGGAATTAACTGGGAAATAGTCTGTAAACAACGGGCTATTATCGCATCATTACGGCTGGCTTTTAACAAAGCAGACATGATAGGGCCTCCCCGTCGAGATGATGGTACATGACACATGGATGACTACTGATAATTGAAGCATACATTTCACATTTAAGTAACACAATCATTAACATATTAACAATGTGATAGCCGTTACAAAATTTTCAGCAATATATTGTTATATAAAGCATTTAAAAAATACCCCGGCCATGCTTTACGATAGCGGCGTTAAAACATAAACAAATAAGATTAACACCCGGCGTACCTGCCCCTGGTGATAAAAAAACCCTATTCCCGACGCGTGATTCTCATCCTAAAGAACGATGGATTTTTGTTTTTTTTCACTTATACCCTTAACAGGATGCATTTAATTTTCGCCGCGGCTTAATCATGTGATTACGCCTGACCCGCTGTTGCCAAAATAATATCAACAGTACCGGTCATTAACCGAGGATAAGCCGATGCTGAATATCGCCGCCCTGCGCCAGCAGCAAATTCCGCTGGCCGCTGAGCCGCGCTCGCCGGTGCCGTTTCATATTCTGATGAAGCCGATTGGCCCCGCCTGCAATCTCGCCTGCCGCTATTGCTATTACCCGCAGGACGAAACGCCGGTCAACAAGATGGATGACGCGCGGCTGGAGCAGTTTATCCGCCGCTATATTGCCGCCCAGCCCGCCGGCGCGCGGGAAATCAACTTTGTCTGGCAGGGGGGCGAGCCGCTGCTAGCCGGCCTGAGCTTCTACAAAAAAGCGCTCGCCCTGCAGGCACGCTATGCCCCCGACGGCGTGACTATCAGCAACAGCCTGCAGACCAACGGGACGCTGATCAACGACGCATGGTGCCGACTGTTCCGCGAACATGGCTTTATTATCGGGTTGGGCCTCGAAGGCAACGAAGCGCTGCAGGACTACCATCGTCCGGATAAACGCGGCCGGTCGACCTGGTCGGCGGCGCTGCGCGGCATTGACCTGCTCCATCAGCATCAGGTGGACTTTAATCTGCTGGTGGTGGTGCATAACGAGATGGCGGCCCACGCGGCGGCGATTTATGACCGGCTGGTCAGCCTCGGCGCGCGCTATCTGCAGTTTCAGCCGCTGATGAGCGAAGGCGCGGCCCTGCGCGAAGGATACCAGCTCAGCGCCGATAACTGGGGACGTTTTATGGTCGGCATCTGGCGACAGTGGCGGAAGCGCTGCGATAGAGGGCGGGTGTTCGTTATCAATATCGAACAGGCGTGGGCGCAGTATTTCACTCATACCAGCGGCAGCTGCGTGCACAGCGCCCGCTGCGGCAGCAACCTGGTGATGGAGTCCGATGGACAGCTCTACGCCTGCGATCATCTGATCAACACCGAACATCGGCTGGGTCGCCTTGACGAGCAGACGCTTGCCGCCGCGGTCGACGCCTCGGTGCAACTGCCTTTCGGTCAGCAGAAAAGTCTGCGCCGCGAATGCCAGACTTGCTCGGTAAAAATGGTCTGCCAGGGCGGCTGCCCGGCGCATCTCAACGCCGCAGGCAACAACCGCCTCTGCGGAGGCTACTACCGCTTCTTTAGCGACATCCTCGCACCATTACGCCCCTTTTCCCGCGACCTTAATGGCCTGAAGGCCTGGCGGGCCGCGTTTGTTGGGACTGCGCATACTGCGTAGCGCCTTACCCTGATGATATCCCCCTCTGAACAGGAGAGTCAGTCGTGAACAAAAAAGCCATGGCCGCGGCGGTCAGCATGATCCTCGCCGGTGGCGCGCACGCCGCGCAGCAGGAGCGTCCAAACGTCATCGTGATTATCGCCGATGATATGGGCTACTCGGACATCAGCCCCTTTGGCGGCGAGATCCCCACCCCCAACCTGCAGGCGATGGCCGAGCAGGGAATGCGCATGAGCCAGTATTACACCTCGCCGATGTCGGCCCCGGCGCGCTCAATGCTGCTCACCGGCAACAGTAACCAGCAGGCTGGGATGGGCGGCATGTGGTGGTACGACAGCACCATTGGCAAGGAGGGCTACGAGCTGCGGCTGACCGACCGCGTCACCACCATGGCCGAGCGCTTTAAAGACGCGGGGTATAACACCCTGATGGCCGGTAAATGGCACCTCGGTTTTGTTCCCGGCGCCACGCCGAAAGAGCGCGGCTTTAATCACGCCTTCGCCTTTATGGGCGGCGGCACCAGCCACTTTAAGAAGACATATCAACAAGCTCAATGTCTGGTTTGCCCTTTGCAGTAGAATCACAAA
>OGGW01000929.1_pt1 | contig 25316 bp, 31 predicted proteins | sample 1571291 | NCBI WGS metagenome assembly OGGW01 (sample SAMEA2582028, study PRJEB24529) | metagenome | biome: Human gut stool | place: China | collected 2011 | reverse complement strand
ACACATGTAACCTCATCTGGCGCCTCCATGCCGCTGACGCGGCATTCAGAAGCTTTCCGATGCTGTAGGTTTTAACGTCTGCTTTGTGCCAAATGCTGACGCTCAGGAATTGAGTTTCAGGTACTTTAAAAGCGAGGCTAGCGACTCGACAGGTCCAGCGTGACAACTAGGTGAGCGGGTTTCATCCCAGGGCATTGCATCATCAGTGCAGAAGTCTCCTGCACATTCCATTTCAAGACGTTCGTCAATTAAACCAACAGGAACCCAGACATAAGGTACGTCTCGCAGACTGTTAGGCACAGTTGAGCCACATACATTGCAAAAATCTGTACGGTACCCCGTTGGCTTAGACCATGAAGCAATGCAGTTTTCCCCTTTAATCCAGCGAAACTCACTGTCTTTGACTAGTGTGGCGAGATTGTAACCCACACCGCTCTGCTTTCTGCAAAGCGAGCAATGACAACGATAAAACACTGCTGGTTTATGAGTAAGTTCAAATTCAATTGTTCCACACAAACAAGATCCATTCATTTCAAAACCATTCCTGCAAGGCCTAAGAGATTTTATGAAACATTACCATCTTTTTTGTACTGAATAGGAGCGCACATTTTGAAAGCCATCAAGTCCTTAGTTTGATGCCCATCGGAATTGTTTACTTTACAATACCAGCTACGAACAGCCTAACTAAAGCCAGGTGATCACGTGCATTCAAACATGATTGAATACCTTAATATTTTCGTACAGGTTGTTGAGCAGGGCAGCTTTACAAGGGCCGCTGACATTCTGCAGATTCATCGTCCCACCGTGAGCAAAGCGATACAGCAGATAGAGGACGACCTCGGCGTAAAACTCATCCATCGCACTACCCGTAAGTTGAGCGTTACGGCTGAAGGGGAGGCGTTTTATCATCGTGCCAGGCTTGTATTGTCTGAAGTTAATGACATGATGGCGAGCTTTTCACCTACCCTTCCACCTCGGGGGCGGCTCAGGATTGATGTCCCGCTGGCGCTGGCTCACGCCATACTGATCCCTAATCTCAAACATTTCCAGTCACTGTATCCTGACATTGATGTCATATTGGTTTCATCGGACAAAAAAACCGATCTCATTAGTGAAGGTGTGGACTGTCTTGTCCGCCTGGGTGAGCTTTAGGATTCGAGTTTTATTTCCAGACGTCTTGGTGACATCAGGATGGTCACCTGTGCAGCCCCGTCTTACTTGCAACAATATGGACGACCGGAAACACTTGCGGATCTGGATCAGCATCGGGCAATAAACTTTTTCAGCGACCACAGTCGTGATGTGATGGAATGGAAATTTACTAAGGACGGGAAGATTGTTTCGTTGCGTCCCGTAGGCAGCATGCTGGTTGATAATTCAGATATTCTGCTCTCCTGTGGACTGGCGGGCCTCGGCATAATCCAGGCCACCTTTAACGCCCTTGCTCCACATATTGCTTCCGGCGCTCTTGAAGAGATTCTGACGCAATACCCTTCTGTGTCTAAGCCTGTGTCGGTGCTGTATCCGGACAGGCACTACCTTTCGCCCAAAGTACGGGTCTTTATCGACTGGTTCAGTGAAGTTCTGACCATGCAGAACCGCTGAAACCAATGGATTGTTAACAGATAATTAATACTGAAGTTCCCTGTCAGCTATTTTTGGTACGTTTATAGCAGCGTAGATTGTCAGTAAATAAACCGGGCATGTCTTCAACAATATTCGAAAGATGTGCTGATAACTGACGAGAGCTGAATATGTCTAAAGTTGTTACCTTTAACCGCACCGGTGGTCCGGAAGTTTTGGAAATTGTCGATATGGAGGTGCCCGCACCAGCAGCGGGTGAAGTTCAGATTCGCGTGCAGGCTATCGGCCTTAATCGTGCAGAAATCATGTACCGCAACGGCCAATATGTTATTGAGCCGGAATTTCCGGCACGTCTTGGTTATGAAGCGGCTGGCGTTGTGCAGGCCGTAGGTGAGAATGTTGAGGCGTTTACCACTGGCGATCTGGTCAGCGTAATCCCTTCGTTTATGTTTAATGAATACGGCATGTACGGCGAACTGGTCAATGCACCTGTGCACGCTGTTGTGAAGCATCCTGAAAATCTTTCCTTTGAGGAAGCCGCTGCAAGTTGGATGATGTATGTCACTGCATATGGCGCGCTGGTTGAATATGGCAACCTTCAGGCTGGGCAGAATGTTGTGATCCGCGCAGCATCAAGCAGCGTAGGACTGGCTGCCATACAGATTGCTAACATGCTGGGTGCTAAACCCATTGCGCTTACCCGAACTGCCGAAAAAAGAGACATGCTTCTTAAAGCGGGTGCCGCCACTGTTATCGCTAGCGCTGAGCAGGATATGGTTGCGGAAATCAATCATGCGACAGATGGCATGGGCGCCCATATTGTTTTTGATCCTGTCGGTGGGCCGGACGTGGCAAAACTGACCCAGGTGATGGCACCGCAAGGGATGTTCTTCCAGTACGGCGCGCTAGACAGCCGCGACCTTCTTGTGCCTGTCTTTGATATTCTCGGTAAGCATCTCACGCTGCGTGGATATGAGCTGTTTGAAATTACGACGGACCCTGAAAAAATGGCACGCGCAAAATCCTTCGTCACCGAAGGGTTACGTTCCGGCAAACTGAAACCTGTCATTGATAAAACATTTCCGCTTGAGGATATTGCGGATGCACAGCGCTATATGGAAGCAAATGGACAGGTTGGCAAAGTCGTTGTAGTGGTTGAGTAAACCTCAAACCCACTAACCGTTCACCCAGATGAGCTGGTATGAAAGGTGAAGCGGAGGGCCATACGCTGCAGATCAGGATTCAGCGGTGCAGACTTTTCTGACCTAAAGGGAAGGGGGCGGCACACTCTGCTTCAGTGGGGGTAGCTAATCACCTCAAATTGTTAGATACAAGGGGTGGGGGTGCCGATGCGGGTGACAAGGGTATCTCTGCCGCAGCCATAAAATCGATAAAACAGCGTATTCGCGGTGACAGATAGCGGCTGGCGGGCCACAGGACCGAGAAATGCCCATCCTTGACGCAACAGCCGGGCAACACCTCCTGCAGTTGTCCCTCATCCATTGCCTCGCGCACGACAAAATCAGGCACATAAGCGATGCCCATCCCCGCCGCGCTTAAGCGAATGGCGGCCTCAATGTTATTGACCGTCATCACGGCAGCGGACCTGAAATCTCCCGTCAGTCGCATACCGCGCAGTTCCCAGGGCTGGATCAGCCCCGTCGCGGGGAAGCGGAAAAAAATGCACTTGTGCGCCGCCAATTCCGCTGGCGAGTCGGGGGCGCCGTATTCCGCCAGATAGGCCGGACTGGCGCAGAGCACAAAACGAAAGCCTCCCAGCTTTCTGGCGATCAAGCGGGAGTCCGCTAATTCACCGCTGCGGATAGCGACATCAACTCCCTCATCGATCAGATTGCCCAGCCGGTCGCTAAAGTCGAGATCCAGTTCAACCTGCGGATAAAGACGGCTAAAGGCGGTGAGGGCGGGGAGCAACAGGCGGTAGCCAATGACGGGCAGTGAAATCCTCAGTTTGCCGGTGGGCTGTGAGAGACTGCTGGTCAGCTCTGACTCGGCCTCCTGGATCTGCTCCAGGATACTCTGGCAGCGTGTCAGAAATGCGGCCCCCTCCGCCGTCAGGCTGACGTTTCTGGTGCTGCGGTTGAACAGCCGGACCCCCAGTTTATGCTCAAGCCGGGCGACATTCTTACCCACCGCCGAGGCAGATATGCCCAGCAGCCTGGCGGCCTGAACAAAGCTTAGCGTTTCGGCGGTGCGGACAAAGGACGTCAGCGAGGTGAGGCTGTCCATCGATTATAAACCTTATGTCTCTTAAGAAGATATTTTCAGTCTATTTATCGGCAATAACATCCGCAATAGGATGGCGACAGTTTATTCATTCCTTGCCGACTGATGAGGGCCGCCCGATGTTACTCACCGCCAGAACACCTTCCCGATACGCCAGCGCCCTGGCCGCGCTTTCTGTCTTTATGGCGGCCTTGCTGCTGCCGTTAAGTTTTACCGGCGGCGTCATGACCACCCCCGCGATACAGCAGTCGCTGGGCGGCTCTCCCGCTGCGCTGTCGTGGCTGACCAATGGCTTTATGCTGACTTTCGGCAGCTTTTTGCTGGCCGCAGGGGTGACGGCGGATGCCATCGACAGAAAACGTATTTTTATCGCCGGCGCCGCGCTGTTTTGCCTGAGCAGCCTGCTGTTTTGCCTGACGCACAATCTCTTCCTGTCAGGCGTGTTGAGGGCTCTGCAGGGCCTGGCCGCGGCGATGATTTTAGCCAGCGGCAGTGCGGCGCTGGCCCAGCTGTATGATGGCGCTCAGCGGACCCGGGCATTCAGCATCCTGGGCACGGTGTTCGGCGTTGGCCTGGCGTTTGGCCCGCTGCTGATCGGCTTCATGACCGACGCGGTGGGTTGGCGCGGCGTATACGCCCTGTTTGCGCTGCTCTCGGCGATAGTTCTGCTTATCGGTCTGGCGTATCTGCCAGCGGCAGAAAAAAGCGAGCCGCGGACACCCGACAACCTGGGCCTAACCCTGTTTACGCTGGCCCTGATGCTGTTTACTGCATCGCTTATGGTCATTCCGGCCCGCGGTTTTTTATCCCTGACCACGCTGGCCTTGCTCATCGCGTCGGGGGGGCTGTTCGTGGCGTTTGTCGTACGCTGCCGGAGGGTGAACAACCCGGTGCTGGAACTCTCCCTGCTGCGTCATCCGCGTTTTGTCGGCGTACTGTTGTTGCCTGTCGCCACCTGCTGTTGCTACGTGGTCCTGCTGATTATTGTTCCACTGCATTTTATGGGCGGAGAGGGGATGAGTGAGTCGCAGAGCGCACTGTATCTGATGGCGCTGACCACGCCGATGCTGGTTTTCCCATCCGTTGCGGCCCTGCTCACCCGCTGGTTTTCACCGGGGCAGGTGTCCACGGCGGGACTGATGATGGCCTCCGTCGGGTTGTTGTTGCTGGGCGATGCTTTTCACAGTAACCACCTCCCGCAACTTGTGCTGGCGCTGATCCTCTGTGGGGCGGGGGCGGCGCTTCCCTGGGGACTGATGGATGGCCTGGCGATATCCGCTGTGCCGGTCGCCAAAGCCGGTATGGCGGCAGGCCTGTTCAACACCGTACGCGTTGCCGGCGAGGGGATCGCCCTGGCGGTCGTCTCCGCGGTATTAACGGCAAGCAATACCCTGACCCTGCAGAGTCGCGTTCACGGGTATGCCCCCGAGGTGATTCACCGCGCCGCAGGCTGGCTGGGGGCCGGCAATATGCCGCAGGCGGCTGCGCTTTTGCCTGATTTTTCCCTCCGGGTGCTGCGCGAGAGCTATGACTCTGCTTATACGCTACTGTTTAGCGGGCTGGCGGTCGTCACCCTGCTGTGCGCCCTGATGATCTGGCTGACGTTCTGCCGGAAGGGGGGCGCTATCCAAACCCGCAACAGTGGATCCTGAACCCCCTTGATAGCGCGGTGGCGTCACGCTCCCGGCAACCGCCTTTCCCGGTCTGCTCAGCGAACCGGGATTGTTATTGTTTCGCTGACGGAACTATGCTGATTAGGGCGGCCATATGCGCCGCCCCGGCAGCGGAAACTGTGACTCACAGGCGGCGGTATGGCGAGTGATACAGACCGGATTTATATCGAGATCCTGGAAACGGTGCTGATGAGCACCCTGGATCCTGATTTGTGGAAATCGGCGCTGCAGAAACTGGCGTTTCTCACCGGCAGCGCCTTGATGGAGCTCTTTAACGTCAAGCCCGCCGAAAACGCAGTGGCGGAGCTGCTGGTGCGGGGCATGACGCCTTATATCTGGGCGTATCTATCGCCACGATCGGAACCCACCTTAGCGCCCTGTACCAGAAAACCCATACTCGACATCAGGCAGAGCTCCTGCTGATTCTCCGCGTAATCGACGGCGAATGGTTTCGCTCGGTCAGGAATGATGGTCGCGCAGGAAAACGGTCAGCACCTCTTTCGGCGGCACGCCGCCGCATTCGCCAATCATCCAGCCCACCGCGCCGCGGTGATAGGCGCCGTGAAAGAGCATGTGGTTCAGCATCTCCATCGCGGTCATATTGCCGTCGCCGCCGTCGACAAATTTGAAGGCGATACGTTCGTGGAAGTCGGCGGGGGTCATGGCGCTGACGTACTGAATGTATTCGTCCGTACAGGCGGTCATGGCCGTTTCCAGCTCATCAACGGTTGGCGTCTCAGGGGTATTCAGCGCGGTGTAGCCGTGCGGCCTGCCGCGCAGATTCGCCCGGAAAATCATATCAACGACATGGATATGGTTCATCAGCCTGATGGTCAGGTGACGCTTTTCGCCATGTACCGTTCCGTCAATCGCGCGGATCGCCTGTAAGGTGGCAAGGTCAATCCAGCGCTTGTATTTCAACAGCGTTACTACTGTGTCTTTGTCCATAGTCGGTCCCGGGTTGGTTGAACCGTTATCATACTCGTTATGCCGGTGAGCCGTCACTCACCGGCATCAGGCACAAAAAAGCCTCGCCGAGGCGAGGCTTTTCAATAAGCAGATGATTTAGTCAAACACACCGTTAATCACGGCGGTGACGATCGCGGTGCTCAGGGCCACCAGCACCAGATCATCGCCGACCGCCCGCCATTCATAGCCCGGATAATAGGGCAGGTCGTTAATCATAGACGCTGGTAGGGTCTTTTTGGCGATCCCCGGAGGGAGCGGTTTGCCGCGGGCGACATTTTTGGCGATACCCGGCGGCAGCGCCTGATAGCCGACCAGACCGTAGTTCACGGCAAGGGAGCGCGCCCGTGAGAAGCTAATATCGCTGTCGACGTGGTCGGGCTTGCCGTAGTTTTTCCGTTTGCCGTGATCTTCAGTGGACTGGCCTTTATTTTGCCCTTTATTGCCATGGTCGCCACTGTTACCGTTGTTACCATGATTGCCGCTATTGCCATGGTTACCACTGTTCCCGTGATTACCACCGCCGTTGCCATTGCCATTACCCGGGTTGGCATACGCTGGCGCGGCCATGACGGCAAGAGAAATAACCGCCGCCAGTGCTGTTTTGAGAGTGCGACGCTTAAGCATGATGTTGATACCTTAACAGGGAGTACACGCTTAAAAAATAAGATAAAGCTATACCCCAGGCAATCTCATGTTGTCTTATTTTTTTGCCCTTATTTAATTAGCGGCGGGAAAAGGGTAGCGGGACGCGGACGAGCAATTCCATTGCTGCGTTTTGACAGACGGGCGACCGCGCCCCGCTAAATATCTTGCCGGGAGGATCGCTCCCGGGCGTGGAGAAAAAATGCCCGAAGCCATTGGGCAAAAGAGTACAAAGATGTTCCGCTTCATTTATCGCGCGTCTCACAAGACGGGGCGGATAGTAAATCCTGGCGCTGCCGCGCACCATCGGTCGGTTGTTTAGAAATAAATAACCCCATCGACCGCGCTCAGGATGCGACCCAATGACAGGCGACCCGATGGCCCGGGGCCACCTCGCGCAGCGCCGGAGGCTCTCTGCGGCAACGTTCGCTGGCCAGCGGGCAGCGGGATGAAAAGCGGCAGCCGGCGGGGGGATTGGCCGGATCCGGGATCTCGCCTTGCACCAGCGCCTGCGGTTCACTGTGCGGGTCGAGGGTCGGCACCGCAGCCAGCAGGGCGCGGGTGTAGGGATGGAGGGGGCGGTTGAACAGCGCATCGCGGCTGGCGCTTTCCACCAGTTGCCCGAGATACATCACCGCCACATCGTCACATAAATGCTCCACCACCCCGAGGTCGTGGGAGATAAACAGAAACGTGACCCCGCGGTTGTCGCGCAGGTCGGAAAACAAATTGATGATCTGCGCCTGAATCGACACATCAAGGGCCGAGATGGGTTCATCGGCGACGATAAAATCCGGGTTGAGGATCAGGGCCCGGGCAATACCGATCCGCTGACGCTGGCCGCCGGAAAACTGATGCGGGAAGCGGGCATAGTGTTCCGGCGCCAGGCCGCAGATCTTCATCACGTCGATCACCCGGTCATATAGCTCATTGCGGGCGCACAGTTTGTGCTGCAGCATGGCTTCGCCAATCGCGTCGCCAATACGCAGCCGCGGGTTCAGCGAGCTATAGGGGTCCTGAAACACCAGCTGCATCCTGGGCCGGATAGCGCGCAGGGCAGGCGCGGTCAGGTCGGCCAGCTCCTGACCGTGAAATTTCACGCTGCCGGCGCTCTTCTCGTACAGGCCAAGCAGGGTCCGGCCGACGGTCGTTTAACCGCTGCCGGACTCGCCCACCAGGCCAAAAATGGTGCCCGGACGGATATTAAAGCTGATGCCGTCCACCGCGCGAAGCTCGCCGGTCTGCTGACCAAACAGGCCGTCGCGTAGCGGAAAATATTTTTTCAGTCCATCCACTTCAATGACATAGCGTTCGCTCATGCTGTCACCTCCGCAAATTCGCTATAAAAGCAGGCGGCACGTTGGCGGTCGCCGAGCAGCGGCGGAATCGCCTCCCGGCAGCGCGCCGTCGCCCGCTCGCAGCGCCCGGCAAAGGCGCAGCCCGCCGGCAGGGCGGCCAGATCCGGCACCTGGCCGGGAATTGAGTACAGCCGCCGACGCCGCTCACCGGGCACCGGTCGGGAGGCGATCAGCCCCCGCGTGTAGGGATGCTGAGGATGCCGTAGCACTTCCGCGGTGGCGCCTTGTTCCACAATTCGTCCGGCATACATCACCACCACCTGCTCGGCCATCTGCGCGATCACCCCCAGGTCGTGGGTAATCAGCATCATCGCCATCTGGCTGGCCCGGGCCCGATCCCGCAGCAAGCGTAGGATCTGCGCCTGCACGGTCACGTCGAGCGCGGTGGTGGGTTCGTCGGCGATCAGGAGTTTGGGCCGACAGCTCAGCGCCATGGCGATCATCACACGCTGCAGCATGCCGCCGGAAAGCTGGTGAGGATAGCGGGTCATCAGGCTGTCCCCGCGCGCCAGGCCGACCTCGCTTAACAGCTGGATGGCCTGATGCCAGGCGGCTTTCGGCGTGGCGCCGAGGTGGCGGATCGGCGGTTCGCATAGCTGCTCCCCGATGGTCAACACCGGGTTGAGGGCCGACATCGGTTCCTGAAAAATCATTGCCAGCTGGTGACCGCGCAGATCGGCCATCTGTCTGGCTTTCAGCCGCAGCAGATCGCGGTCCGCGAAGCGGATCTCGCCGCCGTCGATGCGCGCCGTCTGCGGCGGCAGGAGGCCCATCAGCGCCATGGCGGTGACGCTTTTGCCGCAGCCGGATTCACCCACCACGCCAACGGTTTGCCCGGCCTGAATGGTGAAAGAAACCTCCTGCACCGCGCGCACGCGAGAGCGTTCGCCGGCGAAAGAGACGGAAAGATGATCAAAGGAGACTAACGGCGTGGTCATTTCAGCCTCGGTTTCATATTGGGATCCATGGCATCGCGCAGGCCATCGCCCAGCACGTTGATGGCGATCACGGTGATAAAGATGGCGATGCCCGGCGGCATCCACAGCCAGGGGCGACGCTGGAAATCGATCAGACTGTTAGCGGCATCCATCATATTGCCCCACGACGGCGTCGGCGGCACCACGCCGAGGCCGAGATAGCTCAGCGCGGATTCACTGAGAATGGCGTTGGCGACGGCCATGGTCGCCATCACCACCAGAATCGGAATGGTATTCGGCAGCAGGTGGCCAAACAGCCGTCGACGCGCCGACAGGCCCAGCACCTTGGTGGCCAGCATAAAATCGCGTTCGCGCAGGGAGAGACATTGCCCGCGCACCAGCCGCGCCAGTCGGGGCCACTCCAGCAGGCTGAGCATCACCACCACCATATAAATGCGCGAGTCCGGCGAAAAATCGAGCTCGGAAAGCATCGCCCCGGCGACGATCAATAGCGGTAACCCAGGGATAGTCATCACCAGGTCGGCCACGCGCATGATCAGTTTGTCGGTTAACCCGCCGACGTAACCCGAGAGGGCGCCGAGCAGGTAGCCGAGGCACACCGACATCACCATGGTCAGCAGGCCGATAATCAGCGAGATGCGCCCGGCCAGCAGCAGGCGGGTGTAGACATCGCGACCGAGGAAATCGGTCCCCAGCCAGTGTTCCGCCCCGGGCGGCTGGTTGATGCTCAGGGCGTCGGTGGCATCATCTCTCCACGGCGACCAGACGGGCCCCAGCACGCACCACACCGCCATCACCGCCAGCAGGAGCAGGCAGAACATGGCCAGCCGGTTACGGCGCAGCTGTCGCCACCCCTGGCGCCAGGGAGAGGGAGTAATGTGCGCCAGCGCCGGGATAGCCGCCTGCCGCTGGCGGCGACGGGAAGCTAAGTAAGACTGGATCATCATGACCTCACCCGAATACGCGGATCGGCCCAGGCGTACAGCACGTCGGCGAGCAGATTCCCGACGATCGTCAGCACCGCCAGAAACAGGGTAAACCCCATCAGTACCGGATAGTCGCGGGCGGCCAGCGAGTCGATATGAATGTGGCCCGCCCCCGGCCAGTTGAATACCTTTTCGGTAATGATCGCCCCGGAGAACAGCCCCGGCAGCTCGAAGCCCAGCAGGGTGATAATCGGCAGCAGGGCGTTGCGCAGGGCATGTTTGAGGATCACCGTGCGCTCCTGCAACCCCTTGGCGCGGGCGGTACGGATAAAATCCATTTTCACCACGTCGAGCATACTGGCGCGCACATAGCGCGTCAGGCTGCCCGCCTGCAGCATCACCAGCGCCAGCACCGGCAGCGCCAGATGGGCAGCCACCTGCAGCATATACTGCCAGCCGCTCTCGTCGCTGCCGGTATTGGTCATCCCGCCTACCGGCAGCCAGTGGAGATCGACGGCGAACCATTTAATCAGCAGCAGGCAGAGGAAAAAGGTGGGGAACGACATGGCGGCAAACACCGCGACGCTCACCAGATGATCAAACCAGGAGCCAGGGCGCAGGGCAGAAACCACGCCCACCGCCAGGCCGATGCCCCAGTAAAAGACCAGCGCGACGCTGGCCAGCAGAAAAGAGTTCCAGATGTACTGGTTGAGCAACTGGCTGACCGGGATCTGATACTGCAGCGAAAAGCCTAAATCACCGCGCAGCAACTGTCCCAGCCAGTGGAGGTAGCGGGTCAACAGCGGCTGGTCGAGGCCGTAGATCGCCTTCAGCTCCGCGGCGCGGGCAGCGGTCAGGGTGATATTGCCATCGATAAAGTCGCCGGGGGTTTTGGCAAACAGCAAAAAAATAATGAAGGAGGCCAGCAGCAGCATCGGCGGCGTTTGCAGCAGGCGCCTCAGGATGAAATTTCTCATGACGGTCTCACATCAGCCGCCGGTTAACCCGGCGGCCAGGGATTTATTTGACGATTTTTACATCCGGCAGGCTGCCGGTCAGGCCGTTGTAGATATCCGGCTTAAAGCCGCTGACGCGGGCGCTGCTGGCGGAAAGGATCTCGCGATAGCCGAGCAGGATCACCGGCGGATCGTCGGCCAGCACTTTATACAGCTGGTGGTAGATCGGCTTGCGCTGTTCGATGTCGAGCACCGCGTTGCCGGCGTTAATCAGCTTATCGACTTCCGCGTTATGGTAGCCGGACTCTTTAGCTTCGCTGCTGTAGAAATCCCATACCCCGTCGTGCGGGTCGTTGAGGGTGCTGGTGCTGAACGAGGCCAAATCGTAATTTCCGGCTTTGCGCTGCGCCATCAGGGCGTTGAAATCCACCACCTGCGGCTTAAGCAGCACGCCGATCTGCCGCCAGTTCTCCTTGGCGATGGGGATCAGCGCATCGTTGAGCACCTTCTTGCTCACCAGCAGGGTCAGCTCCAGGCGCTGGCCGTCTTTGGCGCGGATTCCGTCGGCGCCAGCTTTCCAGCCGGCCTCATCCAGCAGCTTTTTCGCCTGGGCCGGATCGTAAGGGTAAGGGTTGACGCCTTCAGCGTTAAAGGCCCAGGAGATCGGCGCGATCGGCTCGATGGCGACTTTGCCGTACCCCTGATAGACCACGTCGATCAGCTTCTGCCTATCCAGGCCGTAAAGCAGCGCCTGGCGCACCCGCTTATCCTGTAGCGCCGGGCGATGCACGTTGAATTCCACCTGGCTGTAGTCGCTGGAGCCGTAAAGATTAATATTGGCGAAGCCGAGCATCTTCAGTTGCTCAATATCGTCGGGGCGCGAGGTAAAGGCGTCGTAGTCGGTCTCCCCGGTCTGGAACAGCTGGAAGTTGGTGGACGGATTGGTCACGCGATAGATAAAGCGCGGCGTTGGCGGCGTCCCACGGTAAAAATGGCTATTGGCATGGAAGCGAATTTCCTGACCGGGAATGTATTTGTCGTACACGTAAGGGCCGTTGCCCAGCGGCTTGCCGTGCAGTGAGCGCAGATAGTCGAGATTTCCCCGCTGATACCCTTTGCCGTACCAGGCTTTCGACAGTACAGGCCCGCCAATTTTGGCCAGCGTGGTGGCGCCTGGCTGCGTGGTGGTCACCTGCAGAGTGAGCGGGTCGATGACCTTCAGGCCGCTGACGCTGTCAGCCTTGCCGGCTTTGTAGTCCGCCCCGCCAGCGATATTGGCCGGGGTGATGTCGGTATCACGGTCATAGCTGGGGTCGAGCAGGACCGTCAGGGTAAAGGCGACATCTTCCGCCGTCAGCGGTGAGCCGTCGCTAAAGGTGAGACCAGGGCGCAATTTGATGGTATAGACTTTACTGTCCGGGCTGACCGTCCAGCTCTCCGCCAGTCCGGGGACCAGCTTGCCCTGGCTGTCCCAGTCGATCAGGCGTGAAAAAATGACGTTAGTCACGTTCTCATCCCAGCCGTTGACGAAAAAGTAGGGGTTAAAGATCCCCTGCGGCTCGGAGATCCCGGCCACCACCGTGTCTGTGCGCAGTTTGGCGCTGGCCGGGATCTGGCTGGCGTCAGTGGCCGGGGTGATACCTTCTTTCAGGAGACCCTCAGCAAAGACAGCAGAAGAAAATGCTACCACGCCGCCGAGCAGGGCCACTTTTAGCGCCAGGGCGAAGCGGGTTTGTCTGGTTTTTAATCCTTGTTGTAATCTGGACAAAAGTGCTACCTCATCAAATGATTGCGTGGTTATTTACAATTCATGACGAAAGATAAGAGGCGCACTTCGCCCTGTCTAACACTGAAACGCTATGATTTATAACTAATTATCCTTAGCAAAGGATCGGCAATATAATCCCATTCTATGGCTATGAAGCAGTGTTTTCCGCTGTCTGATGATGGTTGGTCAGCATGCTGTCTGTGACCCAGCTTTTCAATCGCGAGGTTCTGAACAGGCGTCACACCTGCGCGGTATTCGCCGGCTGAAAGGGAACGATGATAGTGGCCCCGTACCGACCGCCGTGCAGGGAGGAAGGCTCCCTGGCGGTCAGTTCCGGGCAGACGTTAACGCTCCTTCGCCGCTGGGGGAAGCAGGGAGGGTGCGGTTTCGGTTAGCGGCAACCAGAGCCGCTCGGGGTCATTAAATCCCTCTTCGACAAGGGCATAAAAGCGGCTGGCGTGGAGACCATCGACGAAGGCATGGTTAAACCGCCCGGCCACCGGGATAACGCCATTCTGCAATTTTCCCCAAGTGAGCGCGGGGACCGCCGCGCCGACGGCATATTCCGCATGGGTCATCGAGGTGAAGTGGAGCCATGGCAGACAGCTGGCGCAGATAAAATGCTCGCCATCGACGATGAGCGGCGCCGGGTATGTCTCTCTTGCCGCGACAATCTTCGGCGTGGCCGCGGCGCTGAAGGCGGTGAACTCGGGGGCATTGTCGCACCACACCTGACGGAATCCCTCTCCGACGGTCATCACCGGCGTCATTACTGCCAGACTGTCATATTCAATCACCTCATCGTTCCGCACTCGCTGGCGTAGCTGCGGTACCCCGTTGGCCGCGCGCAGCAGGGCATAGAGCGCGAGCTGAAAAAACGAGACCAGACGGTCCTTCGCACATTCGTACAGGCGCTGCGCCGCTATCGGCACGCAGAGATTAAAGCTGGGGTTGGCGAATTGGCGGTAAAAAGTGAAATGGTCCCGGCGGGGCCAGGATGCGGTGTCGATAATCCGGTAATGTGCCATGGATGCCTCCTGAATACTGGCGTTCTGCTGACTATGCGACGATTTCGATCAGGTTGCCATCGGGATCGGCGATCACCGCCTCATAATAGCCGTCGCCGGTGGTGCGCGGCGGCGAAATCAGTATTCCGGCGGCCCCGGCGCGTTGGGCGATGGCATCGACCTGTTCCGCCCCGCCCACCGAGAGGGCCAGATGCGCCCAGCCGGTATGGTTATTATCCGCGCTGGCCTGCTGCAGGCCAGGCTTGGTCATCAGCTCTATCACCACCTCATCGTCGATAGTACCGAAATAGGAGGCAAAGCCGGGGTTGGTCTGGCTAAGGTATTTTTCATTGATGCTGGCGGCAAAGAAGTCCACCCAGAAGCGGGCCTGGACGTCGAGCTGTTGGGTCCACAGGGCGAAATGGGCAATTTTCATGGTAAACCTCCGGGCAGGAACGTTGACAACCAGAGCAGGGCAGACGAACATGCTTGTTACTGCTCGCTTCTGATTATTTAAGGGTTTTGTTATGCTCGATTATGCTGCTTTCCCTCAACAGCGACAAGCGCTGATTTGCCAGATCCTGCAGGAAAACGGCAGAGTGGTGTGCGCGGAGCTGGCGGCGCGTCTTCAGGTGTCGGAGCATACCATCCGCCGCGATCTGCATGAGCTCAGCCGCGAGGGATTCTGTAAAAAGGTGTATGGCGGGGCGGTGCTGAGTCTGCCGGAAGCGGGGGATTACAGTCAGCGGAAAGATAAAAACCGCGCGATAAAGCTAAGGATCGCGCAACAGTGTGCCCGGCTGGTGAAGCCCGGCGGCACTATTTTCATTGATACCGGGACCACCAATCTGGCGATGGCCGAGGCGCTGCCCGCCGAGCTGGCGCTGACGGTGGTAACGAACTCGCCGGAGATCGCCGCGGTACTGGTGAAAAAACCGCTGTATGACGTGGTGATGCTTGGCGGCCAGGTACAGCGCGCGAGCGGCGGTTGCGTCGGCGCCGCGGCGGTGGCTCAGGTGCAGGGCATGTTATTCGACCAGGGGTTTATCGGCGGCTGCGCGATGGCGCCAGAGTCGGGCCTGACCGGCTTTGACTATGCCGACTGCGAGTTCAAGAAAGCGGTCATTAAACAGTGCAGCGAAATTATTGTTGGTCTGACTTCGGATAAAATTCCGGCAGCAGCGCGGTTTGTGGTGGCCGCCAGCAGCGATATCGATGTGCTGGTGGTGGAAGAGAATATCAGTCGCGAATATCGCGTTGCCTTTCAGCAGCACGATATTCGCATCTATACCGTGTAACCCGCTAGCGGGTGAGGGAGGTGGCGATAAGCCGCAGGCCCAGCGCCCCCAGCACCGTCGCGGTGGCGATGTCGATCCGCCGCTTCAGCCGCCGGGAGACGCGGCGCGGGCGGTCGGCAGACAGCACCAGCGCCACCAGCGAATACCAGCTTACGTCGATCAGAAAGCTCATCAGCGGCACGATGTAATAGAAGGCGGTGGGGATCTGCGCCGGCAGCAGGGCGGTAAAAATTGAGGCGAACACCAGCGCCGTTTTGGGATTGCTGAGCTGAGTATACAGCCCGTCGCGGAAGGTCTTCAGCAAAGAGCGGTTGCCGGCCATCCCGCTGGCGGAAAAGTCCATCGGCTGCGCCGACCCGCGAAAAATATTATAGCCCAGCCACAGCAGATAGAGCCCGCCCGCCACCTTCAAACCAATAAACAGCTCCGGCACCGCGGTGAGCACCTTCTGCAGGCCCAGCATCGCCATAATGGAGAAAATGGCCGCACCGGCGCCGGTACCGAGGGCGGTCACCATACCGTGCAGACGCGAGCGAGCGACGGCATTGCGCGCGACAAAGATAAAGCTTGGGCCGGGGCTGATCACGCCCATGATCAGCACCGCGGCAATGGCCATCAGGCTGGATAGGAACATAGCGACTCCTGTTATGTCCGCCGCAGGCAGGCGGTCGGTAACGTGTGGACGGTTGGAGCAGACAGAGTAGCAAACTGGTTCAGGAAAGCACGTCAAAAAGGTGTGTGTTAGACGGGGAGAAGCAGGCGTTGGCGGCGCGCGTTTTCTGCGCAACTGTTTGAATAACGATTCCCATTCTTGTCATCGATGGTAAACTGAATAACTGTGATCTTTGTCATACCGTAATAACTACAGAGAAGAGACACTGCTATGCAACATATCATTGAGGGCTTCCTCAACTTCCAGAAAGAGATCTTCCCCCAGCGTAAAGAACTCTTCCGCAGCCTGGCCTCCAGCCAGAATCCCAAAGCGCTTTTCATCTCCTGTTCTGACAGCCGTCTGGTGCCGGAACTGGTTACCCAGCAGGAGCCGGGACAGCTCTTTGTCATTCGTAATGCCGGGAATATCGTGCCGTCTTTCGGGCCGGAGCCGGGCGGCGTTTCCGCGACCATCGAATATGCCGTGGTTGCGCTGGGCGTGACGGATATCGTGATCTGCGGCCATTCCAACTGCGGCGCGATGAAAGCGATCGCCACCTGTCAGTGCCTTGAGCCGATGCCGGCGGTGTCTCACTGGCTACGCTATGCCGATGCCGCGAAAGCGGTGGTGGAAAAGAAAACCTGGGCTAGCGAAACCGATAAGGTCAACGGCATGGTGCAGGAAAACGTCATCGCCCAACTGAATAATATCAAGACCCATCCTTCGGTGGCGGTCGGTCTGCGCGACCATACCCTGCGCCTGCATGGCTGGTTCTACGACATCGAAACCGGCGATATTCAGGCGCTGGATAAAAATACGAAATCCTTTGTTTCGCTGTCGGAAAATCCGGACGTCTTTTTCGAATAAAGTCTTTCCAGGGCACGGAGGCCCTGCAAACCCTCACCACGCCACGCAAATTTTGCCAAAATGGGCGCCGCTTTGCAGACAGCGGAAGGCCTCCGACTGATTCGCGGCGACAGACCTCTCCGCTTTACGCCGACAAGCCGCAGATAATCCAGCCAATCGGGTATTTATTGCTATCAGGCTCTTTTTGTGCTGAGAGTCAGTATTGTCCGGGATCCGGCGAATGCCGCATGGACCTGCCGGGAAATGTCAGGCAGGGGGAAAAACTAAAGCGCCGTCCAGGCGGCGCTTTAGGAAACGTTTAGGGGCAAGGGTTTATTTGCTCAGTTCAGCCGTCATATGAACACGGTTGTTAAACTGGGCGCTGGTAATTTTATAGGATGCACCCTGTTCTGCGGCCTGGGCGGCAATTTTAGCTTCCGCGCGGTCCAGCGTGGAGGCAGTGGCGCTGACGCTCTGAGCAAAGCTGGCAGCAGAGAACAGAGACAGCGCAGAAACAGCAACGAAAGTTTTGATGAAATTCATGGTCGTATTCCTTAATTTGGTGTCTGATAAAGGGCCTTTTGCCCTGATGTGATAAAGAATACGCTTGATTGCTGGGGCTTAAAATCAAAACAATTTGCGAAACTCTTTCAAATAATATGAATGATTTTCCGCCGGTCGTGAGGCTGCGCGCGGCGGCAGGGTTGCATTAGCTGCTGTGGTCAGGTATCGGAGGTCGGCAGACAGGCGACTAAAAGAGAGCCTGTCGGTCATGAAATGATGAAAATGGCTATGACTGACCAGGCGGAAATTCACTTTAATCCTTTCCAGGCCGTTATAGACCCGCTTGCGATTAATCCCAAGCGTAGCAGCCATTTGATGAACCGACTGACCCTTCATGGTGGCATCAATCATCCGCATCTCCAGGCGGTTGAGCGGGGCTCGTTGACGGAAAGAAACGCTCTGACGTTGGTGACGCGGCACGAGTGGCCAGCGGCGCTCGGCCAGGCAGCGCAGAAGGCGGCTCACTTCACGTACCGCTTCGCGCTGGCTGCCCCAAAGTAGGGTATCCGCGAAAAAGGAGCGTCCGCGCCTTACGTTGCCGGCTGACGTAAAGCCGATGACCAGGCCCTGAAAGTGCTGAGCGATTTCAGCGGCAGCCAGGTAATCATGATAGTTTTCCAGTGACAAAATAATCACATCCAGCCCGGACAGTTCTGGAAGATGGCTGAGGGGCAGGGAGTGAATAACCTTTAATTCGGGCGCTGTTTTCTGAATATCCCGAAAACACTGGGCGAGACCGATATTAAAATAAATATTATTGCTGTGAATTAAAATATTCAACGAATAAACCCTGTTGCTGGCGATGTAAACGGCGCGGGGAGGGGATTAGCTGCGTACCAGAAGCTTATTCATATCAGCAGGCGAAGTGTTTATATAATTCATCATCCCCGGCGGTTTGTATGAATAAATTTCGGCTACGTAAACGTTATTAATATAATACCCCGCGCACTTAACGCGGATGATTAACGCGCTCTCCACGCCAGCCTGGTGTAAGCGAGACTTTAAGCTCTGAATAACCTGCCATAGGCGCTGCGCGGAAGGGCGGAGATTATTTTTTTCCCAAACGTTAATCATTAACTCTTCATCGCTGACCAGACGTTCTCTGCCGTGCGCCAGCAGGTACTCCAGTAAACAGGCCATGGTGCTGCGTAGCTGGACTTGCGTCCGTGTCCCGCGCAGCGTGATAATTTCCCGATGATGCAGGCAGTAGAAAATATTATCCGCTAACTTATAGCCAAGTAGTTTATAGCCTTTAGTCATCCACCACTCCCTGACAAATCCTCTTCTTGCCGGTGCAGAGTACCTGCCCGCTGCTGACTGACCAAGTGAATTTTATCAGTTAGAATAATCAAAACAAATAACCACACAGCCATACATAACTAGAATAAAAATCTGATAATATCGCTTGATTGTGTTGTATTATGCGGTATAGGAAAAGTCTTAATCAGGCGACTGGCGAAGGTAAGCGCTTGAAAATATAGGTGGCATCGAAAAATAAATGCACTTAAATTGATTTGGATCAATTTAAGCTATTTCAGAGGGCGATGACCATTTACATTCTAAAACAAAGATTGAAATAACTTCCGTTACGCGGTGATACGCTAATTCTGAACTTGTGGAACTACCCAGGGAATGGTTCATTTTTTTTAGGAGCGTTTTTATGGTCATTACAACTCGTAAGCCTCTGTGCAACAAACGCTGGTCGGCCAGCCCGGCCTCCCAGGATCTTCAGTTGACTCAGCTACGTCACCCGTGGGTCGCCACCAAAGCCAGCTGCAAAAGTAAAAAAGGCTGGAAGAGCCGCGGTTAACGGCTCGTCCACTTTCCCGGACAAAACGCCCCGGTCGTGCTCATGCCGCGACCGGGGTTTTACTGTGGTCATTGTTCTGCTCAACGATCACACCGAGCGCAGACAATAGCCTGAGGCGGTGTTCTCCACTCTGGCGAATCCCGGCAGGCCAAGATGCATACCGGCAATCAACCACCGTTCGCTGGCGGCCTGGCGCAGCAGGATCTCCCTGGTACGCCGGGCCTGTTCAGGATCGACGTCGAAGGCGACCGAGGCTTCTGGCCGCGCAGACTGAATGGACGGGAAATGGACGATATCCCCCCAGATCAGCAGCGAGGTATCGCCCGCTTCGAGACGATACCCGGTATGCCCGGGCGTATGGCCGGGCAGAGGGCACGGGCGGATCCCGGCGATCACCTCCTCATCATCAACCCCGCTGATTTGCGCCGCGCAGTTCGCCAGTACACGGCGAACAAGCAGCACGTTGCGCCGGCCGCGATCGCTGGCGTTGTCGAACGTGGATGTTGCCAGCCAGTAAGCGCTTTCCCGCGTAGGCAGGAACACCGTGGCGTTGGGATACGCTGGCGTACCAGCGGCGGACAGCAGGCCGCCGATATGGTCCGGATGGGCGTGGGTGAGAAGGATGGCGTCGATCTCCTCAGGACCAACGCCGAGCCGCGCCAGATTGGCGATAAGTTCGCCGCCAACGCCATTGGCTCCGCCGGTGCCGGTATCCACCAGCACCGTATTCCCGCGACCGCGGATCAGATAGGCGCCAATCGCAATGGTCTCCGGCGAGGCTAATCCTGAATGCCGCTGCAGATGCTCCGCCTCCTCCCGCGAGATACCCGAGAGTAAGGACAGCGGCGCTGACATCAGACCATCACTCACGGCAGTCACCGTCAGGTCGCCAGCGGTCAACGTATAAAAGGGAGCAGGTGACATGGCGACCTCACGCGCGCTGCGCCGGGTTGCGTAACCGGGCGGTGATGGGCTGATAGATAAAGACGGCGGCAGTCGTGGCCAGGTGATGCAGGTTGTCTCGTGGGACGATGGCGGCATACCGGCTTTGTTCGGTCGCCAGGCCGCCTGGCTGCAGGAGTATCGGCCCAGCGACGGGCAAGTCCTCCGCGGTATCGCCCAGCAGCAGCACTTCATCCGGGGCAACCTCCCGCAGCGTATTATTCGTTAGATAGAGATGGCGATGCCAGTCGGCGATCGCCGATTGCCAGCGGGCAAAATGGCCGCCGCCGTTGCGGCGGTAGGCGTCGCTGTCGATGACGGTAGCATCGTGGATATCGTGCAGCGCCAGGTAGCAGGGGCAGCCCTCGCTGAGAGCGCGGAAGCGCTGGGAGGCGTAGAAACCGGGCACAGAGACCAGCGCCGGTAGTTTTTCCTGATTGTAAAAGGTATTCCACGCCGCTTCGCTTTGGGGATCGGTGTAGGCGCATTCGACGACATAGAGCATAGTGACCTCGATGAACAGATGATGTGGCGCACAAGGCGCTTTAGTGAGTTTTCATCATCCTATCGGCTAAAAATGGCGCTGAAAAACGATGTTAATTCAAGGCGTAGTGATATTCTGTCACTGACTTTCGGTGAGCCTGCACAAGGAGCATTGGCTATGCGTCGTAAAATCCCCAGCAGCGCTGCGCTACTGGCTTTTGAGGCCGCGGCTCGTCACGGCAACTTTGCCCGCGCGGCGGCGGAGCTCGCGTTAACGGAAGGGGCCATCAGCCGGCAGATTGCCCGTCTGGAAGCGCTCCTCGACAGTAAACTCTTCGACAGGACGGGGAGCCGGGTGCGGCTCAATCCGGCAGGCGCCCGCTATGCTCGTCAGGTCCGCGAGATCCTCGCTCGCCTGGAACGGGACACCCATGACGTCAGCGGGATGCCCGTCGATGGCCGCAGCCTGGAGATCGCCGTGCTCCCCACCTTCGCCAGCCGCTGGTTAATTCCCCGGCTCGGGCGCTTTGCGGCGCAGCATCCGCATATCGTGGTCAATATCGCCGCCCGCAGCGATCCCTTCATTCTGCCGGGAAGCGGATTTGATGCCGCCATCCATTTTGAACACCCGGCGTGGACCGGAATGGAGGTGACGTTTTTATTTGCGGAGTATTTGCTGCCGGTCTGCCATGCTGCGCTGCTGACAGATGACGATCTTCCGGGGCTGCTTAACCGGCTAACGCGCATTCACCGGCGGCAAAACCCGGACGCCTGGCTGCACTATGCCCGCGAGTGCGGTCTGGCGCTGGATAACCCCGCCCAGGGGCCGCGCTACGATCTGCATGAGATGGCGATCGCCGCGGTACTAAGTCAGCAGGGAGTGGCCCTGGTGCCGAAGATGTATGTGGAAAGCGAGCTGAGCGCCGGAACGCTGGTTGCCCCGTGGCCGGGCTCCCCGACGCTGGCTAAGCGCTTCTGTTTGATCAAACCCGGCGGCGGGGAGGGGGAGCCAGCGCTGCAGATGTTTGAGCGCTGGCTGCAGACGGAGATTGCGGCAGGTTAAGTCAGAGCTGGTCGGGAGACATTTAGCGCCGCCCGCTGGCGGGCATATTTGCCCGGCGATATCCCGGTATAACGGGTAAAAGCTACGCTGAACGCGCTGGCCGAGCCATAGCCGATGCGCTCGGCGATATCCGCAATGCTGATGCCCGTCTCGCTCAGCCACTGCATGGCCAGGGTCATTCGCCAGCCTAACAGATAGCCCATCGGGGTCATCCCGGTCAGGTCGGTAAAGCGTTCAAATAACGTCGAGCGAGACAGCGCGCAGTCGGCGGCCAGGGCGTTGACCGTCCAGCGTCTGGCGGGGGCCTGATGCAGCAGACGGATTGCCTGGGCGACCCGCGGGTCGCTCAGCCCGCGCATCAGACCGGGAGTCGCGAGCGTGCCGGAGGAACGGATGGCCTCGATAAAAAGCAGCTCAACCATTCGCGCCAGAACGAAAGATTTGCCCGCGCGATCCGCCTGCGCTTCCTCTTTCAGCAGCCCGACAAAGGAGGCCAGCCGCGGTTGATTGCGGACCACCACAAAGGCTGGCAACAGCGAGGCCAGCAGGCTGGCGTTCGTTGAACCGGAAGCGCAGTGGCCAATCAGCGCCTGCATCTGCGCAGGCTTGTCGAGGGCGCCCAGCCGAAAGTGTCCCTCCGCCAGTTGCACCGGGATGGTTTCCAGCGCCGTTGAAGGGGGCGGGGTCAGGCTGGTTAGCGAGAAGCGGTACGCCGCCGGGATCAGAATAAAATCCCCGGCGCGCAGGATCTGCGGCTCATGCTGGTCAATTTCCAGCCGACAGCCGCCTTCCAGCACGACGCCATAAAATGACAACCCCTGATCCGAGCGCCGGACTCGCCAGTCTCCCGCCCCCTCGATGGTTTTGGTCAGCACCGCTCTGAGATTTAACATCGCGATGACCTCCGCCAGCGGATCGCTCATTTCCGGACTCCTGCTAAAGAATGATGGATTATTGACCCTATATCGTCCGGCACGGCCTGTCTATGATGAAAAGGAAGAAGCCATTCGGAGACAGAGATATGCAAACGATAATGATCACCGGCTGTTCATCGGGTTTTGGTCTGGAGACGGCGCGTTATTTTCTCGAGCAAGGCTGGAAGGTTATTGCCACGATGCGCGCTCCGCAGGAAGGTTTGTTACCCGCCAGCGACCGCCTGCGGCTGGTACGTCTTGACGTCACTTCGGCGCAGAGTATCGCAGAGGCCATTGCCGAAGTCGGAGAGATTGATGTGCTGGTTAACAACGCCGGGGTGGGGATGCTTAATGCCCTGGAGGGCGCCCCGCGCGAGGCGATAGCCAACCTGTTTGCCACCAATACCCTGGGAACGATTGCCATGACCCAGGCGGTGATCCCCCGGTTCAGAGCGCGCCGAAGCGGGACCATCGTTAATATTACCTCGGCGGTCACCCTGCAACCGATGCCCCTGCTGGCTGTCTACACCGCGAGTAAGGCGGCGGTGAATGCCTTCACAGAGTCGCTGGCGCTGGAGCTCCGTGCTTTTAATATTCGCGTCGGGCTGATCCTCCCGGGACGCGCCCCGCAGACCCGGTTCGGGGAAAACGCCCGCCGGACGATGGGGCAGCTCCCGGAGAGCTATGCGGCGCTCGGCCAGCAGATCTTCGACAGCATGCAGGATAACGCCAGCGTGACGCAGGCGACGGATGTCGCTCAGGCCGTCTGGCGAATGGTGCATGATGCTGATGCCCCTTCGCGGCTGCCGGCAGGGGAAGACGCCCTGGCGATGGCGCAGGCCAGTCATCGCCTTGTCTGAAGGCAATATGCGGGACTTGTCTGTCAGACGGTGGGTGCGCAAGCTGCCGCTGCGCTTTATGGTCGGGGAATATTATCCCTGTCAGGATCGCCTGGATAATATGAGCTGTTATACGATATACGGTCGGGGGGGATTTACTGATATAAATCAGGACAGCAATGTATTTCATGGTGCGTTTTCGTAGCTTATTCTGGATGTGTGCGATCCGTCCGCTATATTATTAGATGATCAATGGCTCAGGTCATTTATATGTAAATTCTCAATGTAATTCGGGCGTTAATCTTAAAAAGTCAGTCTGGCCCGGTCGGGGCTGGACTTTCTTTATTTTACTGTGGCATGGTTTCCTCCCGGTTGTACCGCGCGCTCGCTTTTTTACACCAGGGAATAGTTTTCAGTATGGAATATTGTTGTTACGAAGCCACCGCTTCCGCCCTGCGTCCAGACGGCCTCCATCTCTCGTCTTACAAAATATTGTCAGTTTATTTGTTTTATTCTGCTTATCGTCTTTGTCAGTATTACGCAGTTACTCCCGATCTGAACCGAGATGCCACTGAATTAAAACTGGACGTACTCCGGCAGTACGCGGATACGAACGGGATTTCCTTGGACATTTATTGCTGAGCGACTGTTATTCCGGGCGTTAAATAAAAGATCACCGTTCTGCCTTACCCAATGCGCTTTGGGTTCCTGTAGGGAGACAGCGACGGGCGGTAGCGTTCGCGAAAGCAGGCGGGTGCGATAGCGCGGCCAGTGGGTGGGGTGGCGAAGGGTAACGAATGGAGGTCGTAATGATGAATTTTAACGCCAGAAAAGATGGAGTGAAGCGATGAGGAACAGGCTGATAAACGATGCAACCAGTTTGGTAAAGCAACCGCTGGGGCAGTCACGCTACCGGATGGTTGTTCACCGGGGGGCGCAATATCGACAGCCTGCTGAATCAGCAACTGTTAACCCATATGGCGGCAGGACCGAAGCCGCAGCACCTGACGCGGAGCGGGATGAGGAAGAGGGGAACGCCTCAAGAGGAGTGTCCGCTTTTTTTGCAGGAAGTCTTGCCGGATTATTATTATCCGTTGGAGCTGAAACATCCAGAGCGATATACACGTCCCGATATCTGAAGCGCAGAAATCCGGTACTGCATGATAAACTGCAAAATCTGCGAGATCTGGATGTTCTGTATTTTCTTGTTGAGGATATTGTAAAACCTTTCGAAACAGCGTGTATGGTCGGTGATAAGAATCCAGCAGAATTTAACAAAATATGTGAATATTTCTTTGGTGGATTATGAATATAAAACGAACATTACTCATCCTGTTTTCCCGTGTTATCAGAGGGGCTGGGATGGGATTAGGTGCTTCAGGTATCGCGCTGGCTGGTTGGTTCTTTTTTTTCTCAGTAAATGAATATAAATTTCTCTGGGGTTTACTTTCAGTTGTGGGATTCCTGGTGGGGTATCTGATATATCGATTTGCATATGCATATATTTATGATGAATGGAATGATTATCATTAAGAAATTAAACGGCGTGGTCTGTTGATCGATTTTTGATGCTCATTAAAAGGGTTGGCTTCCTTAGCACTCATGTGGACTAGTATGGACTATGCAAGGAAAACGCTTTGCCAATACACAACATTTTAAGTCAGCAATACCAACGGGGAGCAGGTGATAAAATTCAGGAATTACAGAAGGAAAAATGATTGGTGCGTCTGAATGGACTCGAACCATCGACCCCCACCATGTCAAGGTGGTGCTCTAACCAACTGAGCTACAGACGCATTATGGTGCGTTTAATTGGACTCGAACCAACGACCCCCACCAT
>OGGW01000923.1_pt1 | contig 25421 bp, 22 predicted proteins | sample 1571291 | NCBI WGS metagenome assembly OGGW01 (sample SAMEA2582028, study PRJEB24529) | metagenome | biome: Human gut stool | place: China | collected 2011 | reverse complement strand
ACCATTGATGACCTGCTGCATCAGTTCACCGTTGCCAGCGGCAAGGAATTTGCAAACGACCGCGCCCTGCTCGGCTGATTTGAAAACAGAAAAAACAAAAAGGACACTCTATAAGATGTGTCCTTTTTTGTGCGCGGACGGTGGATACAGGTATACAAAATACTTGCAAAAAAGGGAGGATTATGCTTGACATTGAAGATTTGAGTGCTATAATGACTTTAACAGTGTGACGCGGATATGCGTGCATGTAATAAAGCAAAACCCGAAAGGGGAAACTGAGGAAAAAGGGAGAGATTCTTATGAAAAAATGGATGAAAATGACAGCCACAATGATGGCTGCAGCAATGGCATTGACAGCCTGCGGCGGGAATGATGCGGCAGACAATTCCGATGACGCGGGCGAAACATATACAGTCGGCATCATTCAGCAGCTGGAGCACCCTGCATTGGATGCGGCAACAAAGGGCTTTGAGGATAAGCTGACAGAGCTCCTGGGCGATAAGGTAAAATTCGATTATCAGAACGCACAGGGCGAGCAGACAAACTGCACCACGATTGCAACAAAATTTGTTTCCAATGATGTTGATTTGATTATGGCAAACGCAACCACAGCTTTGCAGGCGGCAGCAGCGGCAACAGGGGATATTCCTATCGTTGGTACCTCCGTAACAGACTATAAAACAGCAGGCGTGGTTGATTCCAATGAAAAGCCCGGCAGAAACGTAACCGGTGTTTCCGATCTGGCACCCGTTGATCAGCAGATTCAGCTGCTCATGAAGCTGGTTCCCGATACAAAGAAGGTTGGCATCGTATACTGCTCTGCAGAACCCAACTCTGCATATCAGGCGAAGCTGGCAGAGGCTGAACTGGATAAGGAAGGCATTGCATGGGCTGAATTTACAGCAGCAGATTCCAACGAGGTACAGTCTGTTGTAACAAAGGCAGTCGGCGAATGTGATGCACTGTATATCCCTACAGACAACACCATCGCAAATAACACAGAAATCGTAAAGAACGTAGCGGTTCCCGCAGGGATTCCTGTTGTAACCGGTGAAGAAGGCATGTGCAGCGGCTGTGGTTTGGCAACTCTGTCCATTAGCTACTATGATTTGGGCGTAAAGGCAGCGGAAATGGCTTACGAAATTCTGACAAACGGCGCAGATCCCGCACAGATGGCCATCGGCTATGTAACTGACGGCATCACAGAAAAATACAATGTTGACATCGCAGAAGCACTGGATATCACCATTCCCGAGGATATGGTAGCAATCGAAAACTAAAGAGCGGCAATCAAAAATGAAGCAGTTCCTCTCACATGAGAGTTCCTCTGAAAAAAATGAATGCGCACAGCGAAAAGGCGGAGCAAAGGCTCTGCCTTTTTGCATGCAGAAAAACATGTAGAAAATTCTAGTTTATCCCCTGTTTGCATAAAGTAAATAAATGAGGTGATGGCATGGGATTTCGTAGGAATATGACAGAGGCACTGGAACTGCCGAAGGAGATACTGCTGCATCTGCCGCTGATTTCCTTTATCGGACAGGAGGAGGTTACGATAGAAAATTATAAGGGGATTCTGGAATACAGCGAGGAGACGGTGCGCATCGGCACGGCGGCAGGAGTTCTGCGGCTGGAGGGGCAGGGGCTTTGCCTGAAGCAGCTTTCGGCGGAGTGCATGGTGGTGACGGGCAGAGTGGAAAAAATGGAATTTCTGCAATGAGCATCCGAGCAGGACATTGGGGGGAGGATTTTGTTCCTAGCGTTATGGTATTATTTATGTGGATATGTTAAAATAAGGGTGAAAGGCTTTTCGGCGGAACGCTTCATGAATATGGCGGCGTATCGCGGTGTCTATCTATGGGAGGTGGCACGCGAGGGTGCCGGCATGACGATGAAAGCAGCAGGAAACAGCCTGGAGCTTTTGCAGGCGTGTGCCGAAAAAACGGGTTGTGCGCTGGAGGTGCTCTCCTATGGCGGTCTGCCCGTTTTTCTGGGGCGATTTGGCAGGCGACAGGTCTGGACGGCAGGGCTTTTTTGCTTTGCGGCAGGGCTGTATCTGCTGTCCTCGTTTGTCTGGGTAATGCGGATTGAGGGGAATGAACGCCTTTCCAAGGAGGAGCTTCTCTCCGCCTGCAGGGAAATGGGACTATACCCCGGTGTTCGGAAACGGAGTGTGGACACACAGGCTGTCACCAATGGACTTTTGGAGGACTTTGCGGACATTTCGTGGGTAAGCGTCGGGATTCATGGAACAGATGCGACCATCCGACTTGCGGAAACGATTGAAGGGGTCGAAATCATTGATAAGGAAACACCCTGTGATATCGTTGCATCGACGGATGGCGTGATTTTGCAGATTACTGCGGAACGGGGAACCCCTCTGGTTGCCGCAGGGGATGTAGTGAAAAAGGGGGATGTGCTGATTTCCTCCGCGCTGACGATTGGCTTGGAGGGGGAGGAACAGCATACCGCATATACTGCGGCGGAAGGCACCGTAACGGCGCGCATCTGGCGGCGGCTGACTGAGGAGCTGCCCTTGCAGTATGAGGAAGCCGTTTATAGCGGCGAGGAAAGGAAAAACCACAGCCTTCTCTTTTCGGGAAGGGAATTGGATATCCTTCACCCCGACAGTGATGTGCAGTGGGAAAGGGAGCTGCTTTCCGAGAAAACCCTCGGTCTGGGGGATAGGAAACTGCCCCTCACATGGCGGATGGAGTGCTGGCGGGCATACGAAACGGTGCAGAAAACGCGCACCGTGGCGGAAGCAAAAACGCTTCTGGAAGAAAAATTAAGAAAAAATGCAGAGAATTTATTGTCTTCTTACGGTACAATAGAGGATATACAAATCAGATATGAGGTTTACGCCAACAGTGTCCGCGCAGATGCGGAAATTACCATGGCGGAAAGAATAGAGGAGAAAAAGCAGAATATAGAAACAGAAAATCAGAACGAAGAAAAGGAGCAGGAAAACGCGAATGAGCTTTGAAAGAACCATACAGATGGAAAACCATATCATTCTGCCTGTATTCGGGCAGTTTGATGCAAATATCAAGAAAATCGAGAAGGCGTGCGGCGTGAGCATTGTCAATCGTGGGGATGATGTAAAGATTTCGGGCGAGGAAAAGGCTGTCCATAAGGCTTGGAATATTCTCCATTCTCTTGTTGCTCTGGTGAAAAAGGGCGAGGAAATTACGGAGCAGAATCTGGAATATTTCATTTCCTCCGCAGAGGAAACCGACCTGCGTGAGCTGGAAAAAATGTATGATGATTTAATCTGCATTACCGTAAATGGCAGACCGCTGAAGCCCAAAACGCTGGGGCAGAAAAAATATGTTGATTTAATCAAGAATAATACGATTGTGTTCGGCATTGGCCCTGCCGGTACAGGGAAAACCTATCTGGCAATGGCAATGGCGATTACTGCCTTTAAAAATAACGAGGTGAACCGCATTATCCTGACCCGTCCTGCCATTGAAGCGGGGGAAAAGCTGGGCTTTTTGCCCGGAGATTTGCAGCAGAAGGTAGACCCCTATCTGCGTCCCCTGTATGATGCGCTGTATGAAATCATGGGCGCGGAAAATTTCATGAAAAACATGGAAAAGGGTCTGATTGAGGTTGCCCCTCTGGCATATATGCGTGGACGCACGCTGGATAATGCGTTTATCGTTCTGGATGAAGCGCAGAATACGACACCTGAGCAGATGAAAATGTTTCTGACCCGTATCGGGTATGGCTCGAAGGCGGTTATTACGGGAGATGTGACGCAGATTGACCTGACGGAGGGCAAGCGCAGCGGCTTGACGGAGGCAACGCGAATTCTTTCCGGTATCGAGGGCATCGGGCAGATTACCCTGACGAATAAGGACGTTGTGCGTCATCCTCTGGTGCAGAAAATCATTCTGGCATACGAAAAGTTTGAAAACAGGAAACGAGGCGAGCAGGATGGCAAGAAGGAAAGACGAATCCCTCATAAATAACAGAAAGCAGAAAAAGGCGCGCAAGGTGATGTTTGCGGTTGCCTTTCTGCTGACGCTTCTCTGCATCGGCACAGGCTCCTATGTGCAGCAGCTGGATACTGTGCAGGTCGGCTCTGTGGCGGAAAAACGCTATGTTGCCGAAGCGGATGCGGTGGATGAGGTTGCGACCAATAAGCTCAAGGATGCGGCGGCGGACAGCGTTGCCCCTATTTATAAGCAGGATGCCGCGGTGGAGGAGGGAAGCAATGCCGAGGTGAAGGAGCTGTTTCAGGATTTGGAACAGATTCTTGCCAATTTGAAGCAGGGCGAAAGCTTTGTCGAAAAGGCGCAGGAGGCCCCCTGGAAGCTGCCAGTTGTGCTTTCCGAACGGGAGCTTAAGGCGTATCAGGCATTGGGGAAATCCAACCGCACCCTTTTTCAGGAGGATTGCCTGGTCACGATGAACAATCTCTATACCGAGGGCATTACCGCCGATGCGCTGGAGGAAGGCAGGCAGAAGGCAAACGAAGCCTTTGCGGCAACGGCATGGAATAAAGGCTTAAAGGAAATGGCAGGGGCGATTTTCGATGCGGCGATTACACCGAACCTTTTGCCCGATGAAGCGGCAATCGAAGCCGCGAGAGAGGAAAAGCGCGCAGAGGTTGCGGATGTGATGATCCGCAAAAACCAGAAAATTGTGGATGAGGGCGAAATCATCACGCAGGAGATTTATGATAGATTGGTGAGCCTGCATCTGGTCGGCGGTGCCGATTATAAGAGCAGTGTGCTGCCGCTTTTGGGGAGCTTTCTGCTGGTTGTGCTGCTGTTTGTTGCGCTGTATCTCTTCTTCGTATGGGGCAGAGGGCAGTTTGTGCTGAAGCCCAATGAAGCGAAAATGCTCTTTACGATTTATGTGATTATGATACTGCTGCTGCGGCTGATGGGCGGCGCGGCTTATTTTACGCTGATTCCACTTGGGCTGTTTGCCATGCTGACAAGCCTTCTGGTGGGGCGGCGCGTAGCATTGGTGATGAACACGCTGTTCTGCATCATCGGCTGCTTCATCTTCAATGGGGATGTGCAGTTTTTGATGTATTCCCTTCTGGTCGGCACCTTAGGTGCATTGCTCATCCAGAAAACGGAAAAGCGTCAGCGGATGGTCTGGGTGGCTGTGGCGATGGCGGCGGTCAGCTTTGCGGCAATGTTTGGGGTAGGGCTGTTTTTTGAAAACGGCTATTCCGCAGGACTTTTGTTAAAGTGCCTGTTTGCGGCGGTGATGGGACTGGTTTCCGTTGTGATTGCGGTGGGCAGCCTGCCCTTCTGGGAGGCAACCTTTGAGGCGAACACGCCCCTGCGCCTGCTGGAGCTGACAAACCCGAATAATGAGCTGCTTCGTCGGCTGATGATTGAAGCGCCGGGAACGTATCATCATAGCCTGATTGTGGCAAATCTGGCAGAGACGGCGGCGTATGAAATCGGCGCAAATACTGCTCTGGCAAGAGCAGGTGCATATTATCACGATATCGGCAAGCTGAAAAATCCGCAGATGTTTTCGGAAAATCAGGCGGGCTATAATCCCCATGATGACCTTGCACCCGAAACGAGTGCGAAAATCATTACACAGCACCCGAAGGACGGTGTGGAAATGGGGAGGGTACACGGTCTGCCGAATGTCATTCTGGATGTCATTCGGGAGCATCATGGGACAAGCCTTGTGAAGTTTTTCTATTTTAAGGCGCTCAAGCTTTATGGTGCGGATAACGTGAACGAAGCGGATTACCGCTATCAGGGTGTGATTCCGAGCACGAGAGAATCTGCGGTTGTCATGCTTGCGGATACGGTAGAAGCGGCGGTGCGCTCCATGCTTGGCAGCGGAAAAACACTGGCAGAAGCGGAAAGTGTTATTAAAACGCTCATCAAGGACAAGCTGGATGACGGACAGCTGAACAACAGCGGCTTAGGGATTCATGAGCTGGAAATCATCCGCAGAGCATTTTTGAAGGTATTCCAGGGGATGTATCACGAGAGAGTGGCGTATCCCAAACAGGAAGAAATCAATGCAGCGGCGAAGAAGGGCGCAGAGGAAAGCAAGGCGGAAGAAAAGAAAGAAAAAAGAGAAGAAAAAAGAGAGGAAGAAAGCAGTGAACTTACTGATTGACAACAGAACGGACGAGCCATTGACGGCGGAGCTGGAGGATGCCATCCGCAGGGCGGCGGCAGAGGCCCTGCGATACGAAGAATTTGACGAGGACTGCGAAATCAGCGTTTCCATTGTGGATAACGAGGAAATCCGTGAGATTAACCGCCAGTTCAGAAGCATTGACAGAGCAACGGATGTACTCAGCTTTCCCATGCTGACGTTTGCGGAGGGAGAAGAAGCAGAGGTCAACGAGAATGACGAAATCGTTCTGGGGGACATTATTATTTCTCTGGAGCGTGCGAAGGAGCAGGCGGAGGAATACGGACATTCTCTGAAACGGGAAATTGCGTTTCTGACGGCGCACAGCATGCTGCATCTTTTAGGCTACGATCACATGGAGCCGGAGGAGGAAGCGGAGATGTTCCGCCGCCAGAAGGAGATTTTATTACAGGCAGGCTTTCCGAGAGAATGAAAGTGGTTGAAACCGCCGCCCTTGCATAGAAAAAACTCGTTTAACCGCCCTTGCTTTACGCAACCGCCCTTGCTTTACGCAACCGCCCTTGTATAGAAAAAACTTTTCAGAACAGAGACGCAGGCTAAACAGTTCTGAAAAGTATTTTCTATCGGGCGGAACGGGTTTCGTAAAATCTTTGGAAAGTGTTTTCTATCGGGTGGAACGGGTTTTGTAAAATCTTTGGAAAGTGTTTTCTATCGGGCGGAATGATTTTCGGGCGGCGAAAAGTCATCCTTGTGCAGAAAAAACTTTTTTTCATTAGGAAAAGCTACGCTTTAAAATCTTCAAAAAAGTATTTTCTGCCGGATGACAGCAGTTTATATAAAAACTTTTTCATTGGAGAAAACGATGAATGCCGAAATCTTCGGAAAAGTATTTTTTGCCGGATGGCAGGCAGCAAAGGAGGGGATTCCCTTATGACAGACGAAGCATTGATTTTACAGGCGAAGGATGCGATGAAAAACGCCTACGCGCCCTATTCCGGATTCCGTGTCGGGGCGGCGCTTTTAGCGAAGGACGGTGCGCTTTTCAAGGGCTGCAACGTTGAAAATGCGTCCTACGGAGCAACGAACTGTGCCGAGCGGACAGCCGTTTTCAAGGCGGTTTCCGAGGGATATCGGGAGTTTGAGAAAATCGCAATCGTGGCAAGCAGTGGGGACTATGCCTCTCCCTGCGGCATTTGCAGGCAGGTTTTAGCGGAATTTATGCCCGAAGGCAAAGTCCTGCTTTATAGCGAGGAAAAGGGCGTGGTAACATATACAGTTAGAGAGCTGCTTCCGATGGGCTTTCGCAAGGAGGACATCAGGTAAGGAGGAATCCCGATGGAAAAAATGGATTTTTATGTATATCTTTCCCCGAAAGAGGCGGCGGAGAAGGTCAAGGAGGCAGTGACAGCCGGCTTGTATTCGGGAGAAATTCTGGATGAATATGTGCGAATTCTGCCGGATGGCAAGGAAATCATCATGGTGCTGTTCGAGAAATATTATATGCGCTCCGGCAACAGAGCCACGCTGACCTTTCTGGCGGATAATCTGGAGAAGCACACAAGGGTGCATCTTTCTGCCGGCGGCGGCGGTCAAGGGGTAATTTTCCGCTTTGACTGGGGCGCAGGTGCAAGCTTCAGCACCTCGGCGCGGGACGCTTTGGCGGAATATATTTGTAAGTAAGAGTTTGAGGTGGAAGGCATGGCGGAAAAAAGCTGGGAAATTTTAGAGGGCGCGTGCCATTCCTGCAAAAAATGCAGGCTATGGGAAATGCGCACCAATGTTGTCATTGGCAAGGGCAGCCGCAATGCGGATATCCTGTTCATCGGGGAGGGTCCCGGTCAGCAGGAGGATTTGCAGGGCGTACCCTTTGTAGGCCCTGCGGGACAATTATTGGATAAAATGCTGGCAAGTGTCGGACTTTCCTTAGAGGATGCCTATATTGCCAATGTGGTCAAGTGCCGTCCGCCCGGCAACCGTGACCCCCATGACGATGAAAAGGAGGCATGTCTGAATTATCTCAGATATCAGCTGATGCTCCTCAAGCCGAAAATCATCGTCTGTCTGGGGCGGGTTGCCGCCACAACGATTATCGACCCCGAATTTCGCATTACACGCCAGAGAGGGCAGTGGTTTGAGCGAAAGGGGTATCATATCATAGCAACCTATCATCCCTCTGCGCTGCTCAGGGATGCCACAAAAAAACGTCCTGCATGGGAGGATATGCAGGCGATTCGTGCCAAGTGGGACGAATTGAAGGAACATGGAAAGAGAATTTAGGAGGAAAAAAACATGAACGGCATTGACGCTTTGAAGGCAAAATTTGCAGATGTGGAACTGAAGGCAAACGCAAGAACCATGGAAGAGGTGGTTGCCTATATCGAGGAAAACTGGGGCGCATTTCGTGTGAAAATCACAGAGAGTGAGCTGATGGCGCATTATAAGGCTGCCTGTGAATTTGCAAAAATGATGGGAAAGGATGTTACCGATTTTCAGGATGATATCAGAAGATACCGCCTGCCCAATACCAACAAAATCCACGTTGTTCTGGGGATGAATTCCGAATATATGACAGCAGAAAACGGCATGAAATATTATCAGGCGCTGTGTCTGATTAAGGGGCTGTCGCAGGAGGATATTGATACCAAAAACGAAAGATGGCTGCAATATGTGCTTCTTTTGGATATGGCGAAGGATTGGGAGAAAAAGGATGAAATCTTCCTGGCAGAGCAGAAGGAAATGCTGAAGGAAAGAGGGGTAGAAACAGAATGAAAAAATTTCACTCCGGCTTTGTTGCATTGATCGGCAGACCGAATGTCGGCAAATCCACGCTGATGAACTGCCTGATCGGGGAGAAGATTGCCATTACCTCGCATAAGCCGCAGACCACAAGAAATAAAATCACATCCATCCTGACGAAGGAGGATTTTCAGTGTGTTTTTCTGGATACCCCCGGTATCCATAAGCCGAAATCCAAGCTGGGCGAATATATGATGCGTTCTGCGGAAACAACCTTTAATGAGGTGGATCTGGTGCTGATGCTCATTGAACCCACCACAGAGGTACAGACAATGGATGAATACGTTCTGGAACGCATCAAAAACGTAAAAACACCCGTTGTGCTGGTCATCAATAAAATCGACACCGTAGAACGGGAAACACTGCTGGAGGTGATTTCCGTTTACAGCAAGGCATATCCCTTTGCGGAGGTTGTGCCGATTTCTGCCATGAAGGACAGAAATACAGGCGAGCTGCTGTCTGTCATTCGGAAATATCTCCCCGAGGGGCCGCAGTATTTCCCTGCGGATATGGTGACGGATCAGCCCGAACGCCAGATTGCATCGGAGATTATCCGCGAAAAGGCACTGTATTTGCTGCAGGATGAGGTGCCGCATGGGATTGCGGTGGAGATTATGTCCATGAAGAAGCGTCCTGATAAGGATATCGTGGATGTGCAGGCAACCATTTACTGCGAGAGGGATTCGCATAAGGGAATTATCATCGGCAAGCAGGGGGCGATGCTCAAGCGCATTGGCTCCACCGCACGCTATGATATGCAGAGATTGCTCGGCTCGCCCATTTATTTACAGCTTTGGGTGAAGGTAAAGAAGGATTGGCGGGACAGTGATTTCCTGCTCAAAAACTTCGGCTACGATAAGAAAAACATATAAGACCTTGGGGACGTTGTTCAAGCAGGGTTTTCAACCCTTGCCCTTCGGGCAACCGCCGCATCTGTTCGGCGGTGCGTACCCCAACACCCCCACAAGGGCATCATGCCCTTGACCTGATACCGCAGAAACATTTTATGTTTCTGCAAAAGTATAAGGGTTCTAGGGAAATTATTTCCCTAGCGGGGGGTGGGGCAGAGCCCCACGAAAGAATGGCAAGTTTTTTATAGTATGGGCGGTTTTCTTTCTCCATATCCTATTCCCGAAAGGGGATGTGCTGTATGAACGAAAGAGAACACTGGCAGAGATTTTTGCAAACAGGACAGGTGGCGGATTATCTGCGCTACCGCAGACAGGCGGAAAAGGAATCGCAGAATCCGCGCCGCCGTATAGAGGAAGCATCAAGGCATAAGCATTTTTATTAAGCATTTTTTCAGTGCTTTAGGAAGGAAACGAGGTCGGCTATGGGAACGGAAAAGCTGCGCGGCATTGTCCTGCGTGAGCAGGCAAAGGGCGAAAGCAATAAGCAGATTGTGCTTCTGGCGCAGGGCGTGGGTCGCGTGCTGCTTTCTGCCCGTGGTGCCAGAAGGGCGAAAAGTAAGCTTCTGGCGGCAACGCAGCTGTTCTGCTATGCCGATTTTGTGGTCTATGAGGGTAAGGGCTTTTATTCCGTCACGCAGGCGGAGCTGAAAAACAGCTTTTACGGTCTGCGGCTGGATATGGATAAGTTCTTCGAGGGCATGTATCTGGCAGAGCTGACGGAACGCAGCTGCCCTGCCGGTATGGAGCAGGATGCGGTGCTGGAGCTTTTGTATTATGCCTTTCTTGTGATGGATAGGGGTATTCTGCCGCCGAAGCTGATTTCCCGTATCTTTGAATTGAAGCTTCTGCAGCTGAATGGACTCTTTGCGTCAGATGTATGTCATGTCTGCGGCGAAGGCGAGGGGACACTCTATTTTGACGGCAGGATGGGCGCGTTTTACTGTGAAAAGCACCGCACAGAGGATAGTATCTTTGTTCCGGCTGCCGTCCGAAGGGCGATTCGGTTTGTGCTGGAGAGAGAGAGCCGCGCGGCGTTTGGCTTTCAGCTTTCCGCCGAAGCACTGGAGCAGCTGACCTTTATCCTGCGGAAATATATGGAGGTTCACATGGGCATAAGGCTGAAAACACGCGATTTTTTTGAACAGTGAATAAAGTATCGTACATTTTTTGTCTATTCCTTTGCAGAAAGGCGGAAAAATACACGGATTTAAGTGCAATTTTTTGCCTTGACAGAAAAAGAGAAAAGCGTTATTATAAACCACAAGTTAATCATTACTGCGATGAAGAAGAGGAGTATCTGCGGAGCATTTGCAGAGAGCTGTCGGCTGGTGTGAGGCAGCAGTGCGAAACAGAGAAGGGCACTTTGGAGCAGTGTCACAAGAGAGGGTTGATGCGTCGGCATCAATCAACGAGGGTGGAACCGCGGAAGATTTTTAAAGCTTTCGTCCCTTGCTGTATAGCGAGGAGACGGGAGCTTTTTTGCGTAAAACAATGAGCCATGCAGAGGCTGTCATGTGCCTGCACATAGGACAGCATCTATTTGGCGAATGTATCGACATGAGTAACGGAGCATGTGTGCGAAGTTACGAATGGGGCGAATGCGGGAGCTTCGTAGAAGCGGAGCAGTCGGTTTTGCGATTACTTTCGTCCTTCGGAGTGTAAAGAAGTTATTTTGTAAGGAGGAATTGAAATGGCAGTAGAATCTATGGAAAAAATCGTAGCATTGGCAAAAAACAGAGGCTTTGTTTACCCCGGTTCCGAAATTTACGGCGGTCTGGCAAACACATGGGATTATGGTCCTCTGGGTGTAGAGCTGAAAAATAACATGAAAAAAGCATGGTGGAAGAAATTTATTCAGGAAAACCCGAAGAATGTCGGCGTTGACTGTGCAATCCTGATGAATCCCCAGACATGGGTGGCATCCGGTCACGTTGGCGGCTTCTCCGACCCTCTGATGGACTGTAAGGAATGTAAGGAGCGTTTCCGCGCTGATAAGCTGATTGAAGACCACATGGCATCCCACGATATGCCCGAAGTGGTTGTAGACGGTTGGACAAATGAAGAGATGAAGAAATTTGTAGACGATAATCAGGTTGTCTGCCCTTCCTGCGGCGCACATAACTTCACAGATATCCGTCAGTTTAACCTGATGTTCAAGACCTTCCAGGGCGTAACAGAGGATGCGAAAAACGTGGTTTATCTGCGTCCCGAAACTGCACAGGGTATCTTCGTAAACTTCAAAAACGTGCAGAGAACCACAAGAAAAAAACTGCCCTTTGGTATCGGTCAGATTGGTAAATCCTTCCGTAACGAAATCACACCCGGTAACTTTACCTTCCGTACCAGAGAATTTGAACAGATGGAGCTGGAATTCTTCTGCGAACCCGGTACAGATTTGGAATGGCTGGATTACTGGAGAAAATACTGCAAAAACTTCCTGTTGAGCCTGAATATGACAGAGGATGCAATCCGTCTGAGAGATCACTCTCCCGAAGAGCTGTCTCACTACAGCAAGGGTACAACAGATATCGAATATAAATTCCCGTTCGGCTGGGGCGAGCTGTGGGGCATTGCGGACAGAACCGATTATGACCTGACCTGCCACCAGAACACAAGCGGCGAGGATATGACCTATTATGATCAGGCAAAGAATGAAAAATATGTGCCTTACTGCATCGAGCCCTCTGTTGGTGCGGATCGTGTAACGCTGGCATTTTTGTGCGATGCTTATAACGAAGAGGAGGTCGGCGAAGGCGATGTCAGAACCGTTCTGAAATTCCATCCCGCACTGGCTCCCATCAAGGCGGCTGTTCTGCCTCTGAGCAAAAAGCTGAACGAACAGGCGGCAGAGGTTTATGCAGCACTGGCGAAGGAATTCAACTGCGATTATGATGATGCAGGCTCTATCGGTAAGCGCTATAGAAGACAGGATGAGGTCGGCACACCCTTCTGCATCACCTACGATTTCGATTCCGTTGAGGATCACTGCGTAACCGTGCGTGACAGAGATACCATGGAACAGGTAAGAATGCCCATCGCAGAGCTGGTTCCTTATCTGAAGGAAAAAATGGAGTTTTAAGCCATGAAACCATTTGAAGGCTTTACTGCGGAAACAATAGATTTCCTCTGGGAGCTGCGGATGAATAACAGCCGCGAATGGATGGAGGAAAACCGCGACCGCTATAAGCGCGTGCTGAAGGAGCCCTTTGATAGCCTTGCGGCGGCGCTTGCGGCGGAAAGCACAGCCTTCGGTGGCAGGGAAATGAAATGCTCCGTTTCCCGTATCAATCGCGATATCCGCTTTTCCAAGGATAAAAGCCCTTACCGCGCAAGCCGCTGGGTTGTGCTGTATGATGCGGCATTGCAGGGAACGGCATGGAAGGAACGCCCTTTCTTCTATTTCGAGCTGAGCCCCGAAGGCTATGAGCATGGTCTTGGCATGTGGTGCAGTCCGTCTGCCTTCCTTGCGGCATACCGCAGAAAAATCGAAAGTAATCCTGCGGCGTTTGAACGTATGGCGAAAAAAATTGAGAAAGACCCTCTTTTCCATCTGGAAGGGAGAGCATATAAAAAATTCAAAAACGAAACGCTTTCCCCGCTTTTGCAGGCGTGGTATCCCAAAAAGGATGTTCTGCTTGTGGCACGCGGCGGTATGGAGGATATCCTCTTTTCCCCTGAATTACCACAGTTCCTCGCAGAGGAATGGAGCAGGCTCAAAAATTTCTATGCTTTTCTGGATGCCATTGAAGCGGAATAAAAAAGGAGTGGATTTAGGATGAAAAGAAATACGGTAAAAAGAAACGTAAGCCTTGCCTTAGGCGCAGCACTGCTTTTCAATGCAGTGCCTGTCTGTGCGGCAGATGCTGTTACGGTAAACCTGAACGGCAGTCAGATGGAGTTTGATGTAAATCCCGTGATTGAAAACAGCAGAACCCTTGTGCCGTTCAGAAAGATTTTTGAAGCACTGGACTGTGCCGTTTCCTATACGAAGGAGAATGGCGCGCAGGTGGTTACGGCAAACAGAGGCAATAAATGGATCACTCTGGAAATCGGCAAAAACGAAATCACCGTTGATGGCGAAACAAAGAAGCTGGATGTTGCGCCGAAAATCGTAAACGGCAGAACCCTTGTGCCGCTGAGGGCCATTTCCGAAGGTCTGGACTGCACCGTTGATTGGTCTGCCGATACCAAAACCGTGGATATTCAGAAAAAACAGGGGCAGTACGCAGTTTCCTCTGCACATATTTCCAAGAATATAACAGATGATAAGGGAAATATCCTGATTACGATAGCGTTTGAATACCCTGTCATTGAAAATAAGGACAATAACGCCTTTATCACAGCGGTAAACGAACAGTATAAAAAGGATGCCGAAGCTGCTATTTCCGAAGCGGAAGCGGAATTTAAGGATTCTGCCGCAGCAGTTCTTGCTTCCGAGGGCAAGAATTACCATCCAATGGTTTTCACACGCTCCTTTGAGGTTAGTCTGAATCAGGATAACCTGCTTTCTATCACACAGCTGGATTATGCGAATACCTACGGCGCACATCCCAATACGCTGAAAAGCTCCAAGACCTTCAATCTGGCGGAGAATAAAGCGCTTACGCTGAGCGAGGTTCTGGGGAAAAATGCCGCCGATACGGATAGCTATGTGAAGGAAAAATTTGACGCGTATGTCAAAGAGGACGCAGGTGAATTGCTTGAGTATTACCAGGAGAATATCGAGAAAGCGCTTTCCGCAGTCAATTTCTGCCTGACGGAGGACGCACTGGTGCTGTATTATAATCCTTATGATATTCTGCCTTACGCAGCAGGCTCGCCGGAGGTAAAAGTACCCTATGCGGATACAACCATAAAGCTTGCTTTGGCTGAAAGCTGATTGTTTTAAGGCAATAAAAAGGGAAGGACTAAGTCCTTCCCTTATTTTTTATCCTAATTTAGACCAATCGCGTGTTTCGCGCAGCTCTGTCCATTTTTCATGCTTGGAATTCTCTTTGAATTCATAGTAATGGCTGTTGGTTGCTTCCTGTACGGGCAGGTAATACCAGCTGCTTGTATCAGCGTTATCCGTCCATGTAATCATGTCGGGACGCAAATCCGCCGAAGTCTCAGGGAGACGTTTCAGCACACGGTTTACCAGAGACATGGTTTCTGCACGGGTAATCTGATTCTGGGGACGGAATGTATTGTCGCCGTAGCCGCTTACCCAGCCATGGTTCGCCGCAACCGTAATCTCGCCTTCTGCCCAATGCCCGATGATATCGGTGAAGCTTACGGGCGTTTTGTCGCCGTTGTTGTCAAAGCGTGTTGCGATTGCCGCAAATTCCGCACGCGTGATGGGTGCGTTCGGGCGGAATGTCCCATCGGGATACCCTGCGATAATGCCCATCCTGCTCAGCGTGGAAACGGAGCTGCAATACCATGCATCCGCCGCCACATCGGAGAAATCATTCTGATGTGTGAAGTTTTCATTGCGGATACCATCCTCCAACAGACGGAAGAAGATTGCCGCTACCTCTGCACGGGTGATGGAATTCTGCGGCTGTACTTCGCCATTCCCGTAACCAACAATGTAAGCAAAGTGGTCAGTGTTGTTCAAACCCAGTGCGTCATCATCAGGAATTTCTACTGTCGGCTTGGGCTTGGGACGATGTCCGCCGCCACCGCCGCCACCACCACCGCTGGGAGGTGCGGGTTTGTATGCCGCTTTCAGACCAAATTCGACCGGAGCGGTTTCATCTGTTACATAGGCATCGAAATATTTTTGACCATTCTCTGTTTCTGCGCCCCAACGAGAACACCAACCATCCTTATAGCCGTCATAGAACCAACCTGTAATTTTTTCGCCATCAGAAGCAAGTTTTCTGTCACCCGACATCTTTGTTGCATCTGCAAGAGAAATCATACTATTAGTGCCAAACGTGAATAAATCATCACCGGCTTTTTGTGCAGCATTGTTATACAGTGCATTGTCTTCGGCGAGTATAATATTTGAGTTAAATCCATAAATACCACCGCCGCCGACGCTTGCTTGGTTGTTGCAGATAGAAGCACCGTTATTATTTGTAATAGGTTCCTCTTCATTAGAATCCGAATTTGTGGTATTTTAAACAATAGTAATGGCTGCGTTTTGGATGTAAATAACACCGCCATAACCATTTGTTGCTTTATTACCATACAATTTACCGCCAGATTTAATAGTAATCGTTGCATCTTTTTTATCAAATTGATTGTAAATTGCAATGCCAGCACCATTTGCAGCTTCATTATCATAAATAGAACTGCTTTCAACAGTTATGCTTAAAGGTATACCTTTCAGAACAGGAGCTCCGTAAATAGCACCACCGAAAGATGTAGCAGAGTTTTTGTTAATGGAGGAGTCGTTCCGTAAAGTAATATGGGTATTAGCTGCGGCAGTACACAAAGCAAAAATACCACCGCCAACAGTTGCGTTATTATTGGTAATTTCAGCATGATCTAAGATTAGCTCACCTATACTATAAGCTACGATACCACCGCCTTGTTCACCGCCGATATTCAAGGCAACAGTAGAATTCTGAATCGTCAAATCAAGTCCGTCACCACAGTAGATACCTCCGCCAATAGGAACCATGAATTCAGTTTCTTTTTGTTTAGGGGTCATATACTCTGCACGGTTATTTTGAATACGTGTGTTTTGGGTAATTGTACAAGAGTTTTTTCCAGTAACATAAAGTCCTCCGCCATATAAGGAATGGTTATCTTGAATTACAGAAGCCTCGATGTTTACCAAAGTATTGCTTGCACAAATACCACCGCCGTCATCTATGGCAGTATTATTTTCGATAACAGAATTGTTTTTAATGGTTAGAGCACCGCCGAGAGACAAAATGCCACCGCCGTCAGCAGCCTCATGATCTTCATAATCAGCGGTGTTTTCATAAATGTGAACATTGTCCAAGGTTAGCTTTGCACCCTTTGCATAGATACCACCACCGCCTGTGACTCCTCCACCGTCACCGATTGCTTTATTTTCAGTAATGGATAAGTTGTGTAAGCTAACGGTTGCATCTTGAATAGAGAAACCGCCACCATTAGAAGGATTATTGCCACCGGTAATAACCCCTTTTTCTTCCGCGCTGCTTGTTACAGTAACTTCTGTGTCACTGCCGGTAATGGTTACAACGGAATCGTCACCTAAGCCTGTTAAGGTGTTCCCATTCAAATCCAGTGTAATAGATTTGTTGATACTGATGTTTTCGGTTACATCCTTCGCCAGTACAACGGTATCGCCGTTTTCAGCCTCGTTGATTGCCGCCTGTAGTGTTTCGTAGGTTGTTCCCTCTTTACCATCGATGGTTGCCGCATCCTTTACTTCGCCAGTTGTTCCGCTTCCGCTTCCGCCTGTGTTTCCACCTTCACCCTTGGTAGGAGTAGTGCTACCCTCGCCTTTCTCAGATTCTCCACCACTTACAGGTGTAGGTAAAGGCGTTTGGGTTTCATCTTTACCGTTCTGCTCCTCACCGGAAGGAGTAGGAGTACCGAGTGTCCCTGAGGGGGGGGGCAGTTTGGGTATTCTGGCCGCCGCTCTCAGATGTGCTTACTGGTTCTGTTCCTTTGTTGCTGCTTGCTCCGCTTTCATTGGACGAGCCGCCAAGCTGTTCTGTAGCAGGCGCACTATTCGTCTGCTGAGAGCCTTCGCCCCCGGCACCTTCCTCTGCGAATCCCCCTACCGGCGGCAGGGCAAGCGTCATAGAAAGTGCCAATGTCCAAGTGAGAAGCTTCTTGCCTTTGCTTTTCTCTGTCATAAAAACCCCCCTTTTCCTGTCTGCGGGTTTCGGAACAGGGAAACAATATGTATTTCGGTAGCCGGCTGTCCTGCGGCAAATCCCCTCGCCGTTTAGACCCTTGGCTTTGCGACATCGGCTTTCACCGATTGTGCCTTTTTCTGTACATACGCCCGTTCCTGCGTCCGCACAGAAATAAAAATAGTTACATTAGTGTTGTATAAGAATAGAATAGCATATTCACATAAAAAGACAAGTGCCTTTTTATTTTTTTGTAATATTTTGCCATACAAAAAGAGACAAAATCCTTAAAAAAGAGTATAATATGAAAAAACGATGAACGAGGTGAGCCCTTTTATGAATGATTTCGTAAAGAAAATGTTGGATTATAACCGTGCCTTCGTGGAGCATGGTCTCTATGAAAAGTATACCACAACCAAGTATCCGGACCGTAAAATCGCCATTCTTGCCTGCATGGATACCCGCATGACGGAGCTTCTGCCTGCCGCCCTCGGCTTGAAAAACGGTGATGTCAAGCTGATTAAAAACGCAGGCGGTCGCGTGATGCACCCTTACGGCAGTGTCATTTTCAGCCTTCTGGTTGCAGTCTATGAGCTGGGCGTGGATACGGTCGTTGTCATCGGGCATGATGATTGCGGCGGTCGCCTGCTTGACCCGAAGGAAATGATTGCCAAGATGAAGGAACGCGGCATTTCGCAGGAAGCGATTGACCATGTGGATGAAAACCATAAAAACGTGGAGCAATGGCTGACCGGCTTCGGGGATATCAATCATTCTGTGCAAAGCACCGTCGATGCCATTCGGGAGCATCCGCTGCTGCCTAAGGATTTGGAGGTGCTCGGCTTCATCATGGACCCCCATACGGGCGCAGTCCGCGGTGTTTCCGAGAGAAAAGAATAAAATACAAAAAGTCGCTTTTCGCTTTACGAACGGCGGCTTTTTTCTTTTACGGAAAATTTATAAAATCCCACTTGACAGAATGGACATACAGCTGTATGTTATAAATAAACATACACTTGTAGGTAAAAGAGGTGAACCCCATGGAAAAACAGAAATTACCCGATACAGAGCTCAAGGTCATGCAGGCAATCTGGCATATCGAATCCCCTGCCAGCACCTCTGCCGTCCGCGAGGAGCTGCAAAAGGAACGCCCTTGGAATTTATCCGCTTTGCAGACCCTTCTGGGCAGATTGGTGCGCCGTGGCTTTTTGCAGACGGAAAAGCAGGGCAAAAGCCGCTATTATACCCCCCTCGTCACAGAGGAGGACTATCTCGCGGAGGATAGCCGCCGCTATTTTCAGAAATGGACGGGTGGCTCTCTCAGGGATTTGGTTGCCTGTCTTTATGTCAATCATTCGGTTACAAAAGAGGACTTAGAAGAATTGAAGGCGTTTATCGAGGACGAAACGGAGGGGTGAGCGGCTATGCGTATTTTTCTGGAATATTTGAAGGTCGGCCTTTGGATGCTTCCGATTATTTTGCCGGCACTTTGGCTTTTGCCGCGCCTGTCTAAGCGGTATGCCGCTAAGGTATCCTATGTCATCTGGCTTTTGCTTGCCGTGCGTCTGCTCATTCCGTGGAATCTGACTCTTCCGCAGGAAACCGCCCCCATCCATGTGGCAATTTCCGAGGAGCAGGCGAATGAATGGGTGCAGGCGAAATTCAATCCCGTGCAGGCACCGCCAAAGGCAGAAGGCACAGCAGCCGCGGCACAAAAGCAGACACAGCCCCAAGCCGAACCCCTGCAGCCCTTGCAGATTGGCTTTGCCCTCTGGCTGGCAGGCGTGCTGTTTTTCGCCCTGCGGACAGCGGTTTCCGTTTTTCGGATGAAAGCCCTGCTTCGCCGTTGGGAGAAAGAGCCCTCTGCCGAAGCAAAGGCGTTTTTCGCCGAAACGGCAGGCAAAACGCAGCCGCGGCTCATGGTTTGCCCTGTGCTGGAAAGTCCTATGGCGGTCGGTTTATTCCACACAACTGTCTATCTGCCCCATGAGCACTACACCATGCAGGAGCTGGAAATGATTTTCCGTCATGAGCTGATCCATTGGCGGCGGAAGGATTTGTGGTATAAGCTGCTGTTGCTTGCCGCAAGAAGCATCCATTGGTGCAACCCTCTGGTCTGGCGGATGGCAAAGCGTGCAGAGCGGGATTTGGAAATTTCCTGCGACAGCATGGCGGTGCAGGGCAGGGATGCGGCGTATCGCAAGGCGTATGGTCTGATGATTTTGCAGGAGGCGGAGCGCAGCATCGAAAAACAGGCAGCATTGACAACCTGTTTCACCGATGGGAAACGGGCATTGCAGGAAAGGCTGGTGGAGATTATGAAGCAAAGCAAACGAAAAAAGGGCATGGCACTGGTTTCTGTTATGCTTGTGCTGACATTGACCTGCGGTTGCCTCATCAGCTGTGGAAAGGACGAGAAAGCATCGGAGTCCACGCAGGATACAGCAGTAAGTCAAGGCACCCTGACCGCAGAACAGCGCAAGCTGACTGAACGGTGGGCAGAGGCTCTTTCCGACAGAGATGGCAAAATCCGCTATAAAGAGATGGGCAAGGCTGCCAAGGCGCAGTTTATCGCAGAGCAGAAGGCGCTTGGTGGCGAGGATTGGAATTATGTCATCGGCGGCTCCAGCCCTTGGGTGGATTCCTATACCATCGAGGAGCGCGAAAATGCAGCCATGATTACCTATACCATGCAGGATAGCGAGCCTGCTTATTACACCATGAAGGAACTGCTGAAATTCGGGGAGGAAAACGGAAAAACCGTTGTCGCCGGCTATCTCACCTCCAATCTCTATTGGGAGGACGGCAAGGTGCATCCCACCGTTTCCCGTACGGAATCGGATTTGGATGAAGGCATTTGGGACTTTCTTTCGCAGAGCGTGGTCGGCTTTATCAGTCAGAGCGGTTGGGATGTGTATGAATTGGAAGCCTTCAATTTTAACCGAATCAATGTGACACGCACCCCTCTGGCAAACGGCAGAGAGCAGGTAACCGTGGATTTCGGCTTGAATATTCAGCATAGAAATCCCTTCCGCGATCCCGATGAGGCAGGCTATATCAAGCGCGCGAAGGAGGCTGGACAGTCTATCTATCAGACGTATTATAAGGAATATTATGAGGAAAAAGAGGCAAATACCTATTTCCGCTTCACCTGCGAGGTGCAGGCAGATGCACAGAAAATCAATGAGGACACCTGCTATCCGGAAACCTTCCATCTCTATAATAATGATTTCGATCCGCATAGGATTACCTTTCACAAGAAAAATCCCGCTTGGGATGGTTGGTATGACGAAACACCTGCGGATGGCTGGTTCTGTACCGTTACACCTGCCAAGGATGCGAATACCGTCACCGTTGCCAGAAAAATCCGTATCGAGGATACCACAGGCAGAACGAATAACGGCTATTTCGATTTGAATCTTGACTATACGACCACCCTCCCCGTTGCGGAGGATGCAGCCTTTACCGTTGGCGGCGCAGGCGAAGCCCCTGCCATGCTGAACGCGAAGGAATGGCTTTCCCGTCTGCAAAGCGGAAAGGTCGGGCAGAGCGTGACGCTGTTCTTCGGGAAAGATGCAAACGGAAACACCGTAATCACCGAGGGCAGAGAAGGCTTCTGGTCGAAAAAGGCCGCCTGATTTGTCGATACCCCCAAGGGGCGCGCACATTGCGCGCCTCTTTTTCCTGTGCTATACTAATGACATTTCAGAAAGTAAGGAGTGACTGCAATGAAGATAACCTATCTGCACCACAGCGGCTTTTCCGTTGAAACCGAAACAAAGGTGCTTTTGTTTGATTATTATACAGAGGGCGGCAGAAAAGCGTATTTCGACCCCGCCGCATATCCTGATAAAGCAGTTTTCGTCTTTGTCTCCCATGCACATGAGGATCATTATGACAGACGGATTCTTTCGTGGGCAAAGCTCCCCAATGTCCGCTATGTGCTTTCCTTTGATGTGCGGACAGAAGCAGGCTTTGAAGGCAGAGTCCTCTGCGCCGAGCCGCACCGGACATACGATTTTGACGGCATTTCCATCCAAACGCTCCAATCCAATGATGAGGGTGTTGCGTTTCTGGTCAAGGCGGATGGCAAAACCATCTACCACGCAGGCGATTTGAATTGGTGGCACTGGAACGGCGAGCTGGAGGACTTTAATGCCGATATCGAAAAAAGCTATACTGCGGAAATCAATCGGCTGAAGGGCGAGAAAATAGACGTTGCCTTTGTCCCTGCGGATTTGCGCCTGCAGGATAAATATTTCTGGGCGGTCAATTATTTTCTCAAGACCGTCGGCGCAAAAAGGCTGTTTCCCATGCACTTCTGGGGACGCTTTGATGTCTGCACGATGCTGCGTCAGCTTGGCTATGGTGAAACGATTGCGGAAATCACGCAGGAAAACGAAAAATTTGAAATTTAAACGGAAATTCTTAAGGAAATCTTCAAGTTCTTCCGCGGAATTTCATTTATACTAAGGATAGAAAAGAATCGGTCGAAATCCTGATTTCGATTGTGGCTTAGTTTTTAGCGGAAGAAGGAAAGGCAATGAAGGGAAAAAACTGGAGGGAATATGAACCGCCGAAGCGCCGTCGGCGCAGAAGAAGAAAGGGCGGACTTTTGCGCAAGCTGCGTTTCGCAGTGGTGCTGTTTTTGGTTGGCTATGTCGGCTTTCTGGTCTATTATAATTTCGGCAAGCCCTATACCGTCGCACTGGATGCAGGGCATGGCGGGGCGGATGTCGGCGCAGAGGGCGTGATACAGGAGGTCGCACTGACGGAGCAGACTGTAGCCGCGCTGCAAACCCTTCTGGAGGAGGACGGACGCTTCCGCGTGGTGCTGTCCCGTAAGGCAGGCGAGGGCGCAACCGTCACCGAGCGTAACCATAAATTCCGCCGCAGACACCCAGATTTAATGCTCTCTGTCCATGGCAACGCAAGTGACAGCAGCAGTGCCAATGGCTTTGAGTGCTATCCTTCGCCTCCCGGCTATGAAAACCACGAAGAAAGCCTTGCCTTTGCTGCATGTCTGGCGCAGGAAATGCAGAATATAGGCGCAAATCTTCGCGGTACGGGCATCGCAGGCGTGCGCTATGGCTATTATGATGAAAACGGCAATAAGCTGCTGCGCGATTCGAGCGATACCACGGTCTATTCCTATGATACCTTTGGTATGCTCAAAAATATGAGCTGCCCTGCGGTTCTGGCGGAGCAGTGCTTTATTACCAATGCATCCGATGTGGAAAGCTTCGGCACGGAGGAGGGCTGCAAGCGCGCCGCAGAGGCGTATTACCGTGCCATTTGCGGTTATTTGGAGAGCGCAGACAGCCGAGGGTAAGGCAAAAACAAATAAGCGAACGGCTAAAAGCCTTAAAACTTCAAATAAGCTATCTTAACGAAAAAAAGTCCTCGAGAGAGGACTTTTTTTAGTCGATTTTGATATTCTTTTCGCTGAGCCGTTGGTTGACGTTTTCCTTCAGCAGTGTATACACCACCGAAACAATCGGGATAAACACCAGCATCCCGATAATCCCGAACAGGCTGCCGCCCAGCGTCACCGCAACCAGCACCCAGATTGCAGGCAGTCCAATCGAGCCGCCGACCACCTTTGGGTAAATCAGATTTCCTTCAATCTGTTGCAGCACAAGGAACAGCACGACAAACGCAGCTGCCTGCGAGGGATTTACCGTCAGAATCAGAAACGCCCCTACGACACAGCCGACAAACGCCCCGAAAATGGGAATCAGTGCCGTAAATGCAATCAGCACCCCGACCAACACAGCAAAGGGGAACCGCAGAATCGTCATGGAAATGAAGAACATCATCCCCAGAATCACCGCTTCTAGGCACTGCCCTGTCAGGAAATTTGAAAATGTGCGATACGTCAGCGCGCAAATTTGCAGAAAACGGTTTGCGTGCTTTTCCTTCAGATAGGCGAAAATCAGCTTTTTCATCTGCCGCTTCAGAAATTCCTGCTGCAACAGGATATAGCAGGCGAAAACAAGGCCGATGAAAAACGTCCCCACGCCGCTCACAATTCCTGTCGCTACGCTGATGGTAGAGCTCAGCATGGAATTTGCCCCTATGCGGAAGAATGTTACAAGCTGATTCAGAATTTCCTCCCAATTCAGCTGTGCCTGTACCTCGTCTATGTAGTCCACCAGCTCAGGATGGTTGGAAACAAGCTGTTCCGCCTTTTTCATCAGTACAGGCACCTTTTCGGGCAGTGTTTTCCCAAGCGTAGCAATGGTATTTCCCAGCTCCGGCACAACCACAATCGTCACAAGGCTCAATAGTGCCAGCACAAAAATCAGCGTCAGAATCAGGCTGACGGGTGCGGCAAATTTTTTCTGCTTTTCCTTTGCGTTTGCAAACAGCCGCTTCCGGATGCGGTTCATCGGCACACTCAGCACAAATGCAATCGCGCCCCCCAGAAGGAAGGGGAACAGGATGTGCAAAATCGCTTTTCCCGCCTGCAGCACAATGCTAAATCGCCAAAGCCCCACCAGAATCACCAGTGTAAATATAATTAAGCCCCGCAGCTTGCGGAGCGTATCCTTATCTAACTGCATCCAATCAACTCCCGGTATATTTTTATTTATATTAGAAGAAAGTATATCACAAAAGTAAATTTTCTTGCAATACGCGCGCACAATTCTTAATATTTTCTTCTGTTTTTCCTTTACACAGCGGGCATTTGCGTATAAACTATACAAAGGAATATGTGGCTTTTTTTCAGAAAAGTCAATTTATCGAAGCAGAAAGGAAGAAAAAAATGGAAGTAAGAACAAGATTTGCCCCTTCCCCTACGGGCTATATGCATATCGGCAACCTGCGTACCGCGCTTTATGAATACCTCATCGCAAAATCCCAGGGTGGGAAATTCATCCTTCGTATTGAGGATACCGATCAGGGCCGTCTGGTGGAGGGCTCTCTGGATGTCATTTATAAAACCATGAAAATGACAGGGCTTCAGCATGATGAAGGCCCCGATGTCGGCGGCGAATACGGCCCCTATGTGCAGAGTGAACGCATGGGTCTGTATATGGATTATGCAAAGGAACTGGTGGAAAAGGGCGAAGCGTATTACTGCTTCTGCACCAAGGAAAGACTGGAAAGCCTGAAGGAAGCCAATGCAGAGGGCGTTTCCTTTGCGAAATATGACCGTCATTGTCTGCATCTGTCCCCCGAGGAGGTACAGGCAAAGCTTGCCGCAGGCGAACCCTTCGTGATTCGCCAGAAAATGCCCGAAAGCGGCACAACCTCCTTCCATGACATGGTTTATGGGGATATCACCGTGGATAATGCGGAGCTGGATGACCAGATTTTGATGAAGGCAGACGGCTTCCCGACCTATAACTTCGCCAATGTTGTGGATGACCACCTGATGCACATCACCCATGTTGTTCGCGGCAGTGAATATCTTTCCTCCACACCCAAGTATAATCTGCTGTATCAGGCATTCGGCTGGGAGCCTCCCATTTATGTACACCTGCCTGCCGTTATGCGTGACGCACACCATAAGCTGTCCAAGCGTCATGGCGATAAATCCTTCGAGGATTTGGTAAATGAAGGCTATGTGGTAGAAGCCATCGTGAACTATATCGCACTGCTTGGCTGGAGTCCCTCCGATAATGTGGAAATCTTCACCCTCAAGGAGCTGGAACAGAAATTTGATATGGCAGGGCTGAGCAAATCTCCCTCCATCTTCGATATCAAAAAGCTGACATGGATGAACAGTGAATACCTCAAGGCGATGGATTTTGACAAATACTTTGAGTTGGCAAGACCAAAGCTGGAGGAGGCACTGGCAGGCACCGATTTAGACCTTAAAAAAATC
>OGGW01000920.1_pt1 | contig 25462 bp, 20 predicted proteins | sample 1571291 | NCBI WGS metagenome assembly OGGW01 (sample SAMEA2582028, study PRJEB24529) | metagenome | biome: Human gut stool | place: China | collected 2011 | reverse complement strand
TGTCGCTTTGCAAGCAAAATCCCACTAAACCCTATAGGTTGCGGATTTGAGGATTTTTTAATTCTTGATTCCATTTCAATAGTTTTTTATACTCTTTCCTGGTAATTCTCATGAAGCTACCATGCTGAGGAGCCGTAACTCCCTTGATATCCACAGGATCAGAGAAATTGCGGAGATACTTATCTGCCTTGCAGATACGGTAATGCTTAGGATGGTCGCTATACTGGATGTAAGTCACACGCCAGGTATCATCACCGATAAGCTGGAAGGCAAACTTCCCTCTGTCAGTTTACTTCCCTCGAAACTTACGAAGTCGTCATCGACAGGAGCGCCCCAACCATGGGTGAGATACTTGCTGGTAGCGGTGAAGATACCACTCTTTCCACCCTCTTTCTTGATGAGCATGTGGTAGAGACCATCGCTCTTCAGGAAATCGATACCATAGTTGTCCTATTTGTGACTCTTGCGCACGCACATATCGGTGGTAACCATGATGTATCCTTTATCATTATGCATACGGGTGATGTAGGCATCGCGGGTACCGCCTTCGATGCGGGCATGCTCTTCTGGATTGAAGATAGGATTGCCGCTATTGATGTCCTGATAGTTGTAACCATCACGGGAAATAGCGTAGGCTGTCCACTCCCCCTTATCGCTCATATGACAATAGAGATAACCATAATTTCCCTTTACAAGATTCTGTGCAGTCATTGGCATAGAGGCTGCCAACGCCAAGTGAATAGCTGATAATTTCTTTTTCTTTGTGCTGTTATTTCCTTAGTTTAATTATTATTAGCTGAAGTTTTTGAGTGCAAATTTATACTTTATATTTGGGAATGCCAAATTATTTATAATCCGCAAAACGAAATGTTTCCGCCCCGCAAAACGAAATGTTCAAAAAGCAAAACGAAATGTCTTCGTTTTAGACACCCTCCCAAACCATATAAAAAATAGCGTTAGAACGGCTTCCTTACCAAATTCTAACGCTATTTCTATATCTACTTATCAGTGTTTATCCTATCACAACCTCAAGGGTCTCCATATCAGCGAACTTCAAGCCGCAATCTTTCGCTGCCTTGAACAACTCCTTCTCGTCAACTGCCTCGATGGCTACCTCTACCTCCTTGTCGGCAAGTTCCTTGAAATACTTCTCGGTCTTCTGCTTCTGATTGAAGAAGTACTCATTGACCTCAGCGAACTTGGCTGAATCGTCCTTGGTGTATTCGTAGCCCTCATCGGCGTGCTTCTGTTCCAACTGCTGGCACTCCTGAAGCTTGTGCTGCATCTCCTCGAACTTATCGTCCTTCAAGCTCTGCTGCGCTTCCTCCACATCCTTGCCGTAGGTATCGGCTACTTGGCGCAGTGCCTTCATATTCTTCCAAACTCGCAAGGCGGCATCATCGCTCATAGATGATGTCTTCAATGCTTTCAACGTTCTGTAGGCATCAACTGCCTCAATTGTCTTAATCTTTTTCATAATTGTTTCTTTATTTTTATGTTATACAATATTCTTCGCCAGATTGCCATAGCAGAATACCTTTCCTATTAACAGTGCAAAGTTAAGAAAATAATTCCGAATAGCAATGCAGGAGGAGCAAAATTTACGAATTTTAAAAATCAGCTTCCCCACGTTGGGTAATCACTAGGTCGCAACGTATCTGCTTTCTCGGTGAGAACGTAAACCACAAATACATTTCTAGTATATTTGTTATATTAAGAACATCTACGTTTTAATGCATAATATAACTACCTCCTGGAGGAACTTGTTTCCATCCACCATCTATATTAATTTCAAAAGATAATTGACACATTTGTCCATAATAACCTCCTTCATAAACATTATCAAATCTTATATATACTTCAATATAATCTGTTCTATTACCATTAGGGACAGTTATAGAAGATATACCTTGACCAGAGCTATTAGATACATAACCTCTTCCGTATGTTGTCTTATTGTTACCATAACCACAAACGCTTCTAAACATACCATCAGTAACTGTTAATGCACCATCAGGAAGTTTATATATTTTAGCTTTACAAATACAAGTAGCACCAACTAATTCTCTCAACGATGAGAAATCAACAAAACCACTAGAACCACTTTTAATACTTTCCATATTAATTTGTCTAGGATAATACTTAAAAGAAATAGCACCCGGCAAAGATATAAAAATTATTTTTGTATTATCATATAAAGTTGCATTACGAGTATATGCTAAAAAAGGTACAATATCAATAATCTTATCTCCACTACCTATATCAAAAGTTATTTCGCTACTAGCATATACATAATCTGTTGGTTTTTTGCAATTACCAACATAATAATTTTTATAAATCTTATCAGTATCATTGTATGGTGAATCATAACGAATTTGAATCCAAAAAGACCAAGCTAAAGATAAATCAGTTATTATATCATCCATAGTAAGATTTGTGTTATTATCCACATTTGTATTCATATATAATACACAATTAAATTTACGAATTGAAGAATAATAAACTTCAACGGTATTATATTGAGGAAGAGAAGTCAGAAATTGATTGATTTTTGCGTTACTATTATAGTTTCTAAAATCACTTAATCTATAAGGAGAATTAGCACCACCTTTTGGAAAATGTTTTCCTGACACCATTGTAGTTGTGTTATCACTAATACCGCCAGTCTGACCATATACATTATCTATATAAAAGTTGTAACAACCTTTAATTGCAAAACCTTCTCCTCCATAATTATTACGTAAGTTCTTATAAGTGTCCATAGGTATATTCATACCACAACGAACAACACAAGTATATTTACTATATGAAGATGTTACTATTTCCTCAGAGTCTTCTCTAATAGGATATTCTTTAAATTCACCTTTACAACTAATAGGTTTATACTTACTCCATATATTAATATTCTCACTCTTACAAAGAGTAGCAAGGTCATTGCTACTCTCTCCAAGAGCTCGTTTAACATCATCAATGCTAACAGGAGCACTAATAATTCCGGTTTCACTATTGTAAGACATAATCTTTATTTTTTAAATATTCAACTTTAGTTTCTAATTCTGTTACAACTTCTTTAGTAACAACTCGCTCTACTGTTACATTACTTAAAACACTAGGCAAGGCAGCTCTATAAGAGCCACCCTGCGTTAATACTTACTCTGCTGCCTCGCTTGCCATATTAGCGGCGATAGCGGAATTAACCTCCTTAATCAATGCTGATACCTCACTGAGCTTGCTCTGCGGAACACCGCTGATGTTGTAGGTCAGCTCGCTGCCGTTGGAGCTTGCGTTCGCATTGCCGAGATAATTACCATTTGGGTCACCATAGATACTCATATTGATGCTCTCGATGTTGCCACCCGTCTTGTCAACATTGTAGGTGATTTCTACTCGATAGCCGCCCTTGGTATAAGTGGCAGTTGTCTGTTCACTCTTCTTGTTAATCTTTAAATTCTCCATTTTCTAATCTAATTTAATGAATTAATATTCTTGTTATCTAATCTCTTCTTGTTGCAGTCTTCCTTATCTCCACTCAATCGCAGAACCTCTGATTCGAGGAAGACCACCCGAGCCTTCAACCTGCTGACCTCATCGCCCACCTGCTCAATAGCACCGAATGCCGTTGCAATCAGCTTCGGAGACCAGTAGTTAATCTTGTAGTAGCCCTTCTCGTCAGTCTCCACGATGTCCTTTAAGTGAGGGTTACACAAGACGTGTTGGGCAATCCAACCGATAGACCTTGTGTTGTCCTTCTTCCAAGCAAAGCTGAACGTGCCACCCATCGCCTTGATGATACCCAAGTAGTCCAGCTTCCGCAAATCCTGCTTCAAGCGGATGTCAGAAGATTGATAAGCTGTAACTCCACCTTTAGCAAGAAGATTACCATTAACATTTAATGCTACTGAACTATTACTTTCAACAGTTACACCATTATTAGTTCTCATTAATACAGAAGCAGTATTAGCATTAAGAATAATGTCATGTCCTGTATTAGAATTTAATTTTACTCCTGCATAAGAATTAAGTGTAATATCATTATTATCGTTTAAATATATTGTATTACTTGGTGCCATAACACCAAAAGTACACGTAATACTGTTCTTACCGTATATTGTATAATAACTATATATAGTTCCGTTTATATTAGTATTGCCTCCTACAATTCTAAAAGATTCATAGCAATTTACATCGTTTACACCTGGAAAATATAAACTTCCACCAGTCTGAGAACTATTAGCATTAAACACAGAACCATCAGCTATACCAAGATAAATAGTTTTATTAGAATGAGTATATTTAAGTCCAGCCCATTGATTCCAATCCCAAGCAGTTTCACCAAAACGAATAGCTTTACCAGTATTGAATATTACTCGACCTTCAAGAGCACTAATCCAAGCAGGACCAGAACCATTGCTTAATACTATAGCTTGATTTTGACCATTACTTCTAATACTAGCAGTGGAATAAATATTACCTACGACATGAAGTTTATAAGCAGGATTATTTGTACCTATACCTACATTACCTCCTCCATTACAAAGAGATAAAAACTTAGAACTATAATATTGTAAATAAAGACCATCAGTAGTTTCTCCATCGATTGTACTCTGTCTATTTTCACTATTAGTGTTTAAACCAATCCAAACTTTATTAATTTTAGCACCATTATATCCTATAAATGTGCCACTAATATCTCCAGTACCATCAAAACTTTGACCCCAAATACTTCTAGCAGTTTGAAGTTTAGTAGCAGAAGCTACATTAAGATTAGATATATTAGTACCATTAATAAGCAAGTCTCTACAATCTAGTCTTAATGTATTAGCCGTTTTAATAGTCATACCAAAGTAATCAGTAATAGTAGTACTATATGCTCCAGTATTTGGGTAACGATGGTCAAATCCATACCAAGGATGTTTATTAGTACCATCACTCCAAACATCGTTCCAATTAGGAGACCAATTTATATTACCATTAAAAGTTCTGCCATCAGTACTATGAAGTCCGTCAACAGTATCTGCATTTCCAGCACTACTAGCATAATTAACACTAATATTTGAAACACTTTTTGTAGTTCCACCAACTGTTATACTAATTCCCTTATCAGAATTAGATAGAGCAGTAAGAAGTCCATTAGCATGAATACCATCTAATTTATCAGAGTTACCTACAGAAACATTAGCAGGGTTTATATCTCTAAGAGCTGAACCATCAGCTTCCCAAGCCACAAGGTGATTGGTAGAAGTTAATACGCCTGCCCAAGTAACGTGAACACCATCAACCTTGTCAGCATTTGTTGCATAAGCACAACTTCCACTAGAAGTAATATAACCACTATCGTTTGTAAACTGACTCAACTTGGTAGGTCTTCCACTAACGTTACTCCAAGCTACAGAACTGGCACTTCCTGCACTACTTGCATAGTTAACAGACAAGCTAGATATAGCCTTGTGTCCACCACCACCAAGCAGTACATAACTGTCGCTCGAATTATCCTTCTTGAATCCAGCTCCGTTCCAATATCCAGATGTATCAAAAGAACCAGCTTTGCGTGAGTTCCACCCATTTTGTACATTTGAGAAGAAATCTATCGCAGCATCATTGGCAATAATCATATTCTCATCGCCGCCACTCGTATGTTGACTTAGAACAATGTTTGCCGATTCTCCTCCGCCAATAATAGTAAGTCCACCACCACCGATACATATACCATTGCCATACGTATCGGCATTATTGTCCACAAACGTTATCATATCATAAGTGCTCTTAGAACCCTTGTAGCGGATATTACCAGTCATAGCTCCACCACTAAGCTTGAGGTATGTGTTAGCAGCATCAGCAGACTTCAAATAAGCACTAAGACTTTGGTGACTGGTGAGGAACGTTGCGCCTTTTGTAAATGTAATACCCTTTCCGCTTTTAGATACAGACGTGATAGCATTCCCACTTCCACTTACAGATATTGCATTAACGTAACCATCAAGTGACTGATGATTAGTTAAGAATGTACTACCTTTAACTACGCTGATAGTAGTACCATTCTTGGTGACAGACGTAACCGCATTACCGCTACCGCTGACAGAAATAGCAGTAGCACTACCACCTTCCAAGCTAGAGATACGAGAATCAAGAGCCTTGATGGAGTAGGCAGAGGCAATCTCACTCAGCGATTCTGATGTAAGCTTCAAGGCATTTGAATAACTCTTCACACTGCCGTTCAAGCCGCCACCACTGGATGAGGATGTCCCAACACCATAGGCAGAAACACCACCACTAGTATAGAGGTTTGCCACCTCGTTAGTCGTAGTGTTCGTAATCTTCAACGCCTTATTGGTTGCATCATACTCCATCTTTATGTTGCCGATGGAGATGTACTTTCCGTCAGGCACGATGATACTTCCGTTAATATCGGCAGTACCGTTAAACGAGTTACCCCAAAGCTTGCGAGTATTCGTGAGCTGGAGAGCCTTTTTCGCTGAACCGCTTGTAAAGTAGCCCTGCAAGGTGGTGATACTCGTCTTGTTGGTGGATATGCCCGAAGCGTTCACCCCTTCTGCCTTTTTCGCTCTTGTTACCTCGTCAGATATAGACTTATTGATTCCATCAACGATACCACTTAAAGTGTCTGTCTGCGCAATATTGGCGAGGAAGCTCACCACCTCGTTCCACTTATTGATAACGCCGTCCGCAGTCTCCTCGTCAGTAGTTATAAGGGCGTACCAGTCATAGGCACTATCCCAACAAGTTACCTTCGTTGATGTAATGCCGTCCAGTACAGACTTATTGCTATGAGTATGCTTTGCTGATACCGCACCATCCCAAGCCGTCTGCTTTGTTGTTGTTGGGATGGAGTAACCAGAAGCAAGACTAATAGCAAACGTACCGCTTGTTGTGATAGTCTTAGTTGCGCACGTCAAACCAGTAGGAAGGGTAAGAGCTACAGATGTAACAGTACCCTTATTGGTAGTATAGCCCTTTGCATCAATCTCCGCTTTGGTATAATAGCTTGCGAGAGACTGATGAGCAGTCAGATACCCTTTATCATTGGTAAGCTGGCTTACCTTCGTGATGCGGTCAGTGATTTCTGTCCACTTATGGGTATGCGCACTAGGTGTGAATGTTGATGGCTTACCCGTGATGTTATTCCAAGAGAGATTAAGACCGCCAAGTTCTGTGGCTATGTTGTCAATTCGGCTGCTGAGAGCCTTGATAGCATAGGCATTCGGAATACTAGTCAAGTCTGCATCCGTATAGCTTCCTTCTAAGATTCTCGCATAGCTGATTACGCTTGCATTCAAGCCGCCACCACCCGTGGTAGATGCTCCTGCTCCGTATGCCGTGATACCACCTGTGGTATAGAGATTGCCATCAATTTTGATAGCCTTGTTTGTGGAATCATACGTGAGCTTAATGCCATGGAAGGTGATTGTGCCCTCGAATGTAGCATCGCCCGATACGCCAAGTTTGGAGAATGGAGCGTTTGGCTTCAAAGACACAAGGTCAGCAACGCTCGTTCCTGCACTTCCTTCCTTCCAAGTCGGCTCGAAGAAGGTGAGGTATGCGCCAAGATTCTTCTCACTGATGATAAACGATGTCGGGTCTGCGTGAACCTTTCCGCTCACATCCCACCAGATAGCACCATTGGCAAGATAACCCGAGCCATCGAAGCGGATGAGGGAGGTTGCAGGGGTAAGATTTCCGCTATTATAGTCCTTATCCACCATCTGACCGCCCCACCATGTTGCGATACTCTTCTTTCCTCTATTCGGGTCTATTGCTCCGTTGATACCGCTCTGAACGTTTCCGTCTCCGTCTCTCAGCGCAAGGAGCGTTGTCATTACAAGACCACCGTCAATATCTGTAGTCTGACCGAGCGCATCCTTGAGATACTTGTAACCTGCGAGGTCTGTGATATTCTGCTTCAAATCACCATATATCTTTCTAGTGATATAGGCATTAGCAAAACCCAGTTTATCGTAGAATGCGCTGTATGCGGACTGGAAGTTGGTGAACTTCGTTCCCACGGCTGAGACGATAGTAGCCTTGCCGTTAGTATCAGACGCATTGTATCTTGCAGATATATCTGAGAGATACGTAACGAGTTCCGTTTTGGCTGTAGTGAGTGTATCGAAAGCGGTTTTGAGGTCAATGAGTTCATTAGTGTTCGCCAGCACCTCTGCTTCCTTCACCTCATTGTACGACTTCTGTGCTGCCGCAAAATCATCCTCAAGTCGCTTAGAATCCTGCGCCATTGCCGCAATCTCGGAAGGCTCTAGGTAGCCATCGGTAACATAATTATCGAATTCCTTCTTGTTACCAGTGACCGTCTTTCCGAGGTTCGTAATGTCCGTCTGTGCGGTCTGTGCCGCCTTCTGAGCATCTTCTGCTGCCTTTTTGGCTGCGTTGGCAACGGTATCATCGGTGTTCTCCTTGATATACTGAGACAATTTCTTGCCATCCACAGTGGATTTAGCGGAAATCTTACCCTTAACAGACAGTTGCTTAGTGCTGCTATCATATCTAATATAAGAGCTACCCTCATAGCCATTCTCCTTTGTAGGTCTATCGCCAACATACATATCACCATAGACGTTAAAGAATGCCTTGTTAGTCTGCTTATTCACACCATATTCCACATACTCCCTATTGGCAAAGGAATAGCTGTTGATGCCGTGATAGAGGCTGATGGATGGCGAATAGGTATCTACCGCCGAGAAGATAAGGCAGTTCTGACGTTCTACATCGGTTCTATTACCGCACTGCGATAACACATCACCTTTCGCAGGTACATCGCTAGCTGTAGCGCAATCGATATCAGAGAGGTCGATATAATGATATTTCTTTCCTTCCAGCTCTACAGGGTCTTCATCACGACCGATTGCCAATCGCCAATAGAAGTGATTGCCAGCCTTGTGATAAGTGCCCTTGCGAACGTTGAATGATTCCGAGCGCACTTGGTCGTTAACCGCGAAGTCGTTATCTACCTCATCACCATCCTGCTCTGCTAAGAAATAGCAACGATAAGCCTTCTGTGACACATTATTGTATGTCACAGTAACCTCTTCTACCTTATGAGCCACCACGCCACCAGTAGGAGAGATTATCTCCTTACCGCCGATGGTGGATGTCTTTTTGATTACCAGTTCCTCGAAGATAGCCTTCATTCTTACCTCCAAGTAATCTGTGATGAGGTGCGAACGACCTTCTGTATCTAGAGTCCACGAGCCTCCGTTCTCATTGTTGGAGTTACCGACAAGCAATCCACTTAAAAGCTTCTGCACCTTTTCCCAGGTCACGGTTCCTTGAGCTATATCATCAATATCCTTGCGGATGTACCTCTTCAAAACCTCTGCTTCTTCGTCAAGTTCTCCCGCCTTGTCAGCATACTTTGCACGATCAGCTGTATTAGCCGTATTGGCGCGCATTGCAAGATCCGCAGACTCCGCCTTCTTAGCCTTACCGGCTCTAGCAGCATAATCAGCTTCAGACACATACTCACCTCCATAGCCAGCCGCTCCGGAACTATTGCCTGTTCCGGAATTCCCTTTGGGTTTAACTATGATTTTTGTTTCTATCATACGACTTTATAATATTGTTAGAATATAATTAGAATATCTCTTTTATCGTCAACAGAGCAGTACCACTGGTTAGATTATAACTGATGCCTTGCACGTGAAAAGTCTTACCGATTGCCGGATGGCGATACAGATAGAATGGGGAAACATTACCGTTCTCATCCATCAGATTCTGCTCCATGATAACTCTTGGTTCATGCCATTCCTGCCAATAGTCATTAACATAATGTTGTTCCGGCTTTGCCAGCTCGCCGTTGCTACGATTATAAATACCAAGCAAACTCAGTTCTGCCCCGACATTCAGCGGCGCAGAAAGACTAATGCCGTTCTTTACACCAAGTGCCTCGCATTCCTCAGAAGTCAGAGCTGTAGTGATTTTCATCTCAAGATCATCTTTGGTATTCACGAAATCTTCTTTCGTGTCGCTCAGATACACCAGGTCGTTCTCTGCGCCATCACTGCCAACCTTGCCACGATCACTTACAATCTTCACCTCGAACTCTTCCAATAGGATATCACTCACGTGGGAAAGTATCGATTTCGTATTGCTCGACCACTTAGTATGCCGGAAAGCTGTAGGATGTCGTCGGATAATTTCTTCCCACACACTGTTGACGGGCCCGAGAATGATAAACTTAACAGCGCCATGCACCTTATCACTCATGCGAATAGGAATGGCGGTTCCATCCGCATCCACACCATCTGTATATCTCAGATTGTTCTGTATGGAAAACTCCGTACCAATGATTTTATCCCCAATCTTAGGGTCGAAACCAACAGAAAAACTCTGCTGATAATATTCATCATCAGAAGAGCATTCCTCCCTGGTCTTATACTTCATCCAGACATAATCAGACAGCTGCCCGTTACCTGTCCCTGCCACCTTGTCGCTTCCTAGAAACTGCCCTGGACGTTTTTCGACTACGCATTTATCACCTATTATCAACATACATTGAATCACGCCAACCTTCGATAATTTGTCCGTACTGTCACCGAACGCACTATATTTGAATTCAAACTCCTGCGGACCTTCACCCGTAAATGGCATAAATCCACCATCATTCTTCTTATCCATAGCGTCATCTGGCACTACCTCGTTTCTCCAGCTCTTCGTTTTCCAATATCTACGCGTATAATAGCGGCCATCTCCATTATTACGACTTGGCACAGTCTGATGCCAGACATAGATACCATCCTTTCCGCCAAATGGCATGTCCAACCAGGCTTTATTTCTCAGATCATGATAATTAGCCGTCATCCTCATCAGAGGGTTCATTACCATTTTTCCCGATATCACTATATAATTGGTCGTGTTTTCATCGCTAGGCGAAAAAACACCACCAACTTCATTACCTACATATTCTGCGCATGGTATCGCCTTCAGGAGATCCGAGTCATTAGGATAGAATTCACTTTCCCCATCCTTGCCATTGCCATTTACGCTTATTACTAGATAATCGGTCATGGATATTTTTGACACGAGCGAATTGTCCTGTCCGCCACTCGTCTTCTTAACACTACCAACAGATAGCAGCATCGAGGCGCCTGGCACAGTTCCCAGATAGTTTACAGCATCCTGCTGATTGGTTCCTTGACATAAATCCTTCACGAGATCCTTTTTCCTGGCGCCATAAAAGCGCCAGTCCTGACACTTCCTTACCTGCACATACCAGTCAACTACCGACCCCCCATCATAGCCAGTGCCGCCATTCGCCACCAATTCTGCAAATCCATGATAAGCTCTTTTACCCTCTCCATCCGAAGCATACTCAGTCATATACTTCTGCATGCCGAGAAATGCGTTGCGCAACGAATCACTATCGAGTGGACTCTTGACGATATTCTCCATCTCCTTCACATCAGCCGTCAGCTTGAGCTGATTATACGTCTCCGAAACACTAATCTGCGTATCGCAGTCTGCTACGATAGATGTAGTAATATCTACCATCTGAGGAACAATCACCAAATCATCATCACCCTTGAGGTTATGCCAGGAGTGAGATTTTCCACTCCTGATCGTCTCCCAGGAGAACAGATAGAGAACCAAGCCCTCTTGTCTTATATGGAGATTGAGATATTTTAAGATCTCTGTCAATACATCTTCCTGCGTCCAGACATCATCCTCCTCATCACCCAGGAAGAGTAGTTCCGAGATACTGACATCCTGGAGTACGGAGTACTGCTTATCCTTTTCTGCTGTCACATATTTGCTACCATCATAGTATAATGGCTTGGTATGACCGCCAAGGATATCAATACCATCCATTACACCATTCAGTATATCCATCACGACATCATGGAAGGTACGCTGCTGAGCCTCCGCCTTCACCTTATTATATAGCACTAGAGCCGAACCGATATTCTTGTATTTTGAATACTGAAGAGCTGAGAGCGCATCCACGCAAGTCAGTTCTACTTCATCCTCGCACTCATTATATCCCTGTGAAAAAGTCTGAGGCTCAATATATCCGGCAAAGAGACATTCTGTTCCCCGGTAGATATTCACCACAGCATCCCTACAGGATCCTGAGAAGAATTCCTTCACATAGTTCTCGCAGAGCAAGCGGATAGAAGCCTGCGAGCAGAGAATATGATCGAACGTATCATTCACCTGCGAGGTGATTTCTACCGGATCATCAGAGAAGGTGATTCCGCTACCAGTACCGCCAATCTCCACCTCCTCCGACCGATCATCTCCTGTTAGGATATAGACGGAGATTTTCTCTTCTTTCCTATTATAATAATAACCGTGTATATACATAACCTACTAATGCTTTTATAATAATGTTATAATACTATTATCTGATACGGATATTACTCCGCTTGCGATTACTTCTTGTCTCATTCGCTACAGAGCCTACAATATCTCTTCCCCGCAGGCGCAGGTTGATATCTATCGGTGTCTGGTCGTTCTCGACAAGGATACCCTGCAAGCGACTTGTAGAAGCCTTTACTCCTGGAGCAAATCCATCAGAGATTCCAGAACCAACCTGCGCAGCAGCTCCGTAGAGGGATGCGCCATTGGCGATTGCAAAAAGCCTAGCCTGCTGCGCTGCATTCAGGATCATCTCTCCCGAATTAACACGAACCAGGACATTATCACCGCTTTTCTGATTACCTCCAACAATACCACCTGTAGCAAACTTGCTTATCATACCAATAATGCTGGCCAACTGTGCTGCACCTGTAATACCGAAGGCAAGCCAGTCTATCCAGGTCTTGGTAGAGGTCATCGCTTGTGCGAAGGAAAGAACAATCTGACCAACAGCGGCCATCATCATACCAGCCTTGGCTGCCGCACTGTCGGAACCAAGTTGCTGCATGGCGCTTCCAAGCGCTGCACAGCTCTCTCCGGCTACTGCAAGTCCTTTAGCTGTAGAATTAGAAATCCCATTAATGGTATGCAGCTGCTGCTGGACGTTCTGAAAACTCGACAGATTGATATTACCGAGAGATTGCAGTTTCTCCAGATCTTCTAGTCCTTCAACTTTAATCTCTATTGGTTTTAGCTTGAGATGGTCAATTTGCCCATCTATATCCGATAATATATCTTCAGCCTTTTTCTTAACCTCGATATCAGGAACACTTTCGATACCTAGCCTTACCTTCAGCATTCCTAACTCCCTTTGCTTTCCTTCCATGATCTTCTGAAGACTCTTGGCGGCAGCTTCATCAGCCGAAGCATTGATTTTCTTCTGCAATTCCTGGATTTCCTCCTCATAGAAATCAATACTACCCTCTAGAGCCTTCTCCTTCACTTCCGGCTTCGTTGTAGTTGTCGCTCCGCCTTTTGTTGTATTGCCGGAAGATGATGGTGGAGGAGTCGAACTATACCCGGCAGTATGCTTGAAGCTTATTTTCTGTCCATTCTTGACGATGGACGCCATTTGCTTTTTCACATTCTGCTGCTGACGGTAAAGCGAAGTCATCTTTCTGTTAGCCTCATCAAGCTGGCTAGTACCCTCGATTTCAACCCTTTGCTTAACAGGAATAATCTTGCCGTCACCAGCATCTATCTGACCTACTGTCTTGGTTTTAGTTTTATTTTTCTTGCTATATTTCTTTAGCTTCCCGTTTTCATCATATTTAATATCGTGCTGCTGCTTGATCAGGTCTGCTGCCTGGTTAGCAAGTTCCCTCAATCTAATCTCATTGATCATCTGGTTACAGTACGCCTCAGAATTTGCGGTAAGAGCCTGATACCATTGCGACACGGTAGAATAATAGCCCATAGCCTCCCCATATTTGCTATTCATCTGCTGCACCAGAGTTTTCTCCTGTTCCTTGCTGCCCTTGAAGTCTTTGAGCTTGGCGATATTCAGCGACATTTCACTACGTACGGATGATATCTGCTGAGCAGTTTGCTCGTGCGCCTGCTTAGTCTTCTCTTCCGCTTGCGACAGGTCATTCACACTACTTGCTGCCTGATCATTGCTAGCAGACAGATGATTAATCACTTCTGTAAGAGCAGCAATAGCTATTCCAACACCAGCTGTTATATATAAGCTTCTAATTGCTAGTCTTAAGGTTTCAGCGCTTACAGCTGCACCTGTAAAAGCAGCAGACGCCACCTTACAGATAGGACTAAACATAGCTACAATCGCAGAAGTAACCTTGGACGTAACTCCAAGATTAGTAATAGTTCTAGTCAGAGTCCAAGCTGCATTGGTAGTAATAATCAGCTGAGACGCAAAATTTGCGTACGGCAGAGTATTACCAATACTTTCCTGTATAACATCAGTGAATTCACCAAGCTTATTGTTCAGAAGTTGAATCTCAGCGCTTCCTGTACTACCCATGATGTCGAAGGCTTTACTAACAGTTCCTGCGCTATTTTGCATTTCAGCAGCATTACTCCTGAATTTATCTGCCAGATTACCTACCAAAGGAGTAATAGCACGAAGGCTTTCTGCACTACCGAAAAGTTTGCCGTAGATTTCCTGTTCCAACATACCGCTCGATGCAGAGAATCGCTTTATATCTGTGCTAAGAGACTCAAGGAATTGTTGCATTCCACCAGCCGCCTTAATAGCCGCTGCATCAAACTGAATACCCATTTGCTGGGCCATTTCGGTAGCTTCGCTCGAAGGTTTTATAAGAGCCGTAAAAATAGCTGCAAGCTGAGTACTAACCTCTGCGGTATTTCCACTTACGCCGGTAAGTGTAGCAAATGAAGCCATCAGCTCATCTATCGACACTCCTAACGTCGAAGCTTGAGCCGTAACACGCGGCAAGGCTTGCGCCATCTGTTCGAACGAGGTGACACCGTTCTTTGCGGTTAACTGTATTTTGTCCTGTATCTCTCCAGCATTACTCCATTCCAGTCCGTAATTCTTGATAATGGTAGAAGTAACCTTTACCACTTCTCCTAGATTGGCAATACCTCCCACAGAGGATTTTGCCGAAGAACGGAGATAATCAATCCAGTTGTCTTCCGGAACTCCATTCGAGATAACCTGATAAAGACCGCCTGCAAGTTCATCACGCGCAATCGGTATTTCATCGGCAAGTTCTGCTACCTGTTGCTTCATTGCCGCAAATTCCTTTCCGCTCTTACCAGCCATGGTATTAGTCGCAGCCATTGCCGCTCCAAAAGTCCGGCTTTCCGCTGTAACCTGATTAAGGTCACCCACCATCTGCTGGAAGGCATCAGTAACATTTCTCCACGCCTCCGTAATCTGATTGGTATTAATAAGCTTACCCTTCAAATCTTCTGTGGCTTCATTGACACTATTCACCACGTGTCTCAGGTTATCTACAGCAGTTGTGGCAACAACCACTCTATCTTTACCGTCTATATTGAGCCGAATGTTAAATTTTACCTCATTAGCCATTTTTGCGATATTTAATTTGGATTATTGCGTCTTTTTTATTATATTTGCAGCGTGTTTAAAATAAAACGAAAATTATGAAATACGAAGTAAAACCCAACACAACAAGAACCGCTATTGGTTTGATTTCCGTACTGAGCTTTCTGTTCGGTATGTATTTTTGCGACTTAGCCATGAGACATGGTTCGCCTTCATGGTTAGCAGAAGCCATGGTTTGGTGTCTCGCTGTCTTTTTCGTATCTCTTCTACTTTGGGGATTCATGACAATAAAAGACGACAATATCTAAGCTAATGTAATCCAGCCCTCTCCGCTGCCATCCTGTATCTTTCCATGATTTCCTCACGACTGAGTTTCTCTTTCACTTCTGGAATCTCAGTCTGCACTTCCTTATCCCAGGCAAACTGCATAATATCTCTAGCCTTGAGCTTATCCTTCGAGTAGGGTTGCAGGATGCACAGGCATTGCATTCTTACCCGTTCCCACTTGCCACGTTCCGCAGCATCTACAGCATCATGCCAAGCTTCATACGCTGCATAGTATTCAGATGGGGTGCATCGGCAAAAGTCATCCATACTCATCCCCATACACCCCATAGCTATACCCAGAAGATGTTCCACATCCACCGGATCATCATTGCCCGATTCGGAATTTACTGTTCCTTCTCGCTTTTTTTTTCATTCGCTTCAGCTATTGCGGAATTCCACTTAGCCATATCTGCCGGAGACACTAAGTCGCAGAACATCGTGAAGTCAATGGAGAATTCAATGTTATCGGCTCGGCAGGCGCTCGACACGCAGCACCACATGAGCATTAACAGTTCTTCCATATCCTCCCAGTTCATCTGACTGACATCCTTACCGACAGTGCGTTTGAACTGGAGCATCGCTCCCATAGTGAGGCGACAAGGAAACTCCATGTCACCAACTTTAATCATGATTTTATTCATCCGTTTCAGATTCTAAAGACGTTTCACTTACGGCCGAAACCGGGGATTCGTCATTCCCGGCATCATCGGTATTCAGTCATTCGGTTGCTGTCCCCTGCAAGCCTGCGCCGATTTTTTCAACCTTACCACAATTCTCAAGCTGTACACTGTACTTCGCATCCTCACCAGCCTGCGCATCGAGATCGAGAGAGGTAATGATGTATTTACCCTTGTACTGTCCGGCAGTCTTGCCTTCACGGCCATCACCTTCTCGAACAGAATAGGTTCCCTCGACAGGAGTTCCTGCCAGCTGGAGATCCTTCAGCTGATCATAGGTAGGCATTTCTGCATTACTACCCGTCAGCACGACACCATCAGCGCTGATACTCTCAGAGAAGCTCTTTACATACTTCTCCTTCCACTTGCCTGCGGAAGCTTCCTTAGTTACACGCTCGCCAATCTCCGTACTGGTTGTAATCTTACACCCGGTACTGTAACCCAATGCCTTACCCCCAACTGAAAGAATAAGATCTGTTCCGTCTAATACGTCACCCATATTTTTTTTCTGATTAAATACATTAAAAACAAGCAGGTCATAATACCTGCGATAATAAAAATCAAATCCAGGCAAACGCCATCTGGAGGCTTTTCCTGCTCCGTTCTGGCATTATTGCTGTACGATGTATCCAGCTGCCTGCTAAGCAGGCTTACCTGGTTTCGTAAGGAGTCTCGCTCACTCTCATACCGAAGGCACAGCTGCTGCAAGCTGTCACACGATGCCTCTACGATGATCGTTGGCATTTCACCACCGTCATTCGGCTTTACGTACGCCTTCACGTTAGCACGGCCATGCTTGCCGTTATAGCTTGCGCCCTGCGGCAGAGAGAGAAGATTATTCATCGGAATGCTCAACCGAACCGTGTCGCTCGCTATCGGCTGGGACCACATCGCCATTGTCTTCACCTGGCTTACCATCTGGCTCAGACTTTGGCTTGCACTGTCGGCGCTTTGTACGCTTTGCACCAGGTTCTGTTCCTTCCTGGTCGTCTTCGTCGTGGCGCAGCTCACCACTGACAGGGCAGCTAGCACGATGAGGACAAAGCTGAATAGCCTCAATAGCCCGCGTGAGCCTATTAAGTGCATAGCGGGTGCGGGCGTTCTCCTTGTTGAGTTCCTCGATAGCCTTTGCATTATCTTCTGCTGCATCATTCAGTTCTTTTTGTTTTGCCAGGAGTTCCTTGCTCACGTCGCCATACATCTCCTTGAAGGTGTCATGTATACGCTTCGCCTGCTCAGCCTCCTTCACCTTTCGATTGGCTATCCAGGCGATGGCAGTACCAATGCCGCCCGGTAGGATAGCCCACTGCAGTATGTTTAGTATGATGTCTGTCATCGCCTTTCAAACCTTTCTTAACCTAATAAACTATCAACTATTACTGAAAAAAACTACACTTGCCTGATACCTAACGAGCGAAGCCATTCCTGGACATCAAAAGACGGGCAGGCTTTCTTTGGATTCAACTCGTTATGTCCAACAATACGGATCTGAGGGAAGCGGCTATGGAAGTTTCTCACATAATCGGCAAGAGCCTTCTTTTGCTCTAGAGTGCGAGTATCTAGCGGCTTACCGTCGTGCTTACTCACACCTCCAGCATAGACAACATGCCGACTCACGGCATTATAGCCAGCAGCACCATTGGTAATCTCCCATGGATCCACCTCTGCATCCTCGTTGTTATCCACCAGGCGCTCTATACTACCATTCAGATGTACGAGATCAGTATAGCCCACCTGCTTCCATCCTCTGCCGCCCTTGGCTGGAGGATCGCAGTGCCAGTGCCGGATGTCGGCGGCTGTCACCTCCCGACCTTCCGGCGTGGCAGTACAGTGGATTACCAGATATTTCATTTCTGCCATCGGTTAACCTGCGTTATAGCCTGAACGGATTACGCCGCCAGCGTCTTCCTTCATAGGCAGACAGATGAAATAATGACGGTATGAGATGAGATTGCGCTGCTGCTGTGGATCGTTCTCTGCGGCGCTATAATACATCTTGGTGCTACCTGTAGCCTTGAACACACGAGGCACGTAGAATGCGAATGAGCATTGGAACTCGCCAGCCTTAGGCACTGCACCCAGCGCATTTTTCTTGCCTGTGGTGCTATAGGTAGGGTTGGCACCGAACTCGTAGATATCGAAGCCGTACAACTTACCGACCTTGCCGTCATTGCGGTCAACGTTGTACTGCTCCTTGAAAGTCTGCTCCGTCTCGAGCAGGTCGTTCACGTGATCAGTACAGAGCACAAGTCGGCGGTTGGTTGGAGGAACACCCAGTTCATCAAGCTTTCGCTTCAGGTTCACCAGATCGTTCATACAGAGCTTAACTCGCTTGGTCACTGGATCCACGGCGCCAGACGTTACCAATACAGGAGTCTTGGCGGTGTTCTCGTTGGCACAGAGCGCATGGGCAGCCTTGGCATACTTGGTGTCATTGATTGCGTTGGCGCAACTCTCCTTGACACGAGCCATCTTGGGGTAACTCAGGGCATACAATTCGTCGTCGGTGACAGGAACAACCTTTGTCTGGAATTTATCGAGAGAGAAGGTCTTGTCTCCATCCTCGAGTTCCTGGACTTCGATAGGATATGTCTTGTTATTAACCAGCACCTGAGGGTCCGCACCGACATCCACCATATGAATTACATCATTATCCACGACAGAACTCTGGTCTGGCACGCCTACAAGCCAGGAAGCATCCAGGTAGGCACGCAGAGCCCTGATAAGCTCTCCAGTCCATACTTCTTTAAGAACGCCTGCGTAAGCAGAACCCTTTGGCATAAACGTTCCTGCTGCGATAGCAACAAGGGAGGCAACAGCTGCACCCCAGAATGGATTATATCCCAACAAGAGTGCAATGAGAGCACCCATAATTGCATTGAACAACAATGCGGAAAACACTTTAATCAACTTATTCATAATTATAAAATATTTTTATGTTACCTTGAAATTAAGCTGGTTCGAATCCGTACTCAGCCTTGTAGAGGCGAACGAACTCATCAGGATGATTGTCGTGCAGATCCATCATTTTGCCGGATGGAACGGCACTCAGCTTCTCGTACTTGGAGAAGTCTGTTTCCTCCGCCACGATTTGACCAGTATCGGTACGGTGCAACTGTGCGGAGAGCTTACCCTGTGGCTGCATAGCCGACAAGGTCAACTTCAATGTGTCAATACCTACCTTTTTGCCAAGCTCGACAAAATGGTTCTTCATACCGGCATCAATACGCTTCTCGCTTACGGCCTGATCCACAGCGGCTGTAATACCGGCAAGAGCAAGCGCCTCCTGCGCCGCCTTCAACTCGTCAACCTGCTTCTGGAGTGCTGCTGCACCCTCGGCCTTCAACTTCAACTCACTAACCTTCTGCAAGACGGTAGCTTCGTCAGCTGTTTCGCTAAGCCCCAGCTGAAGGACTAAAGTTTTCAATTCCATTTCTACTTCTTTTTTAAGAGGATTAATATTACTATTTAACAAAGGCAGGAAAGCACTTCCGTTCTCTTCGCCTTTCATCAACGGCAACTGTTCTCCATCCGGAGAGTATAACACGATGGCGTTATCATTTCCACCGATATCAACGGCACTCACCTCGAAGAGGCGGCTCTTGGTAATTGTCTGCGCAGTCTGTCCTTCCAGCACAAGACTCTTATCATCGGAAGTCTCCAGGATCTGCAAGTTGGCGCTTACCATGCGCATCGACCCGAACTCATACTGTTTCTTCAGCCGCTGGCTCAGCTCAGTGGCTCCGTCAAACTCGATTTCTCCAGTCAGCTCTCCGTTTTCCACCTTCAGGTTCTTCACCAGCCCGACTACACCTTGACTGCGGTCATGCATATACAGTAATACAGGATTGCGCTCGTACTGTGTCAGGTCAATACCTGATGTAATGATGCGCGTACCATAGCAGTTCACGCTCTCATCGCTAATTCTAACTTTCTTTCCCATTTGCGATTCGTTTTTGAATTTCGACTGCAATATTACGAACTTTCCACGAACCCTCCAAAAAACGCTGCAATCGCTTCATAAAGGTATGCAATCATTTCATACTTTTTTGGCAGACTCCCTAAAAAATGCCAATTTTGCAGTGGGTTTCAACATAGCCCGCCATTTTATTCACATTAAAACACAGTTATAACATGACAAAAGCAGAATTAGAAAAGAAGAAAAAGCTCGCCAGAACATTATATATGGCAGGCAAGGATCAGAACGAGATAGCAGACCAGATAGACATCTCCCGTCAGACTCTCTCTAAATGGGCCAACCAGGAAGGATGGAAGGAGCAGCGGGCTGCCACAAGCGTGACCCGCCCGGAGTTGGTAAACAAGCTGCTCCATAGCATCGACACCCTCATTACCGATGTCAATGCTTCCGGTGACGCTGCGAAGATTGCCGGACTGGGTGACAAGTTGGCTAAAATGTCAGCCGTTATAGAGAAGCTTGACAAGAAGGCTAACGTAGTAGATGCCATCGAGGTATTCATGGCATTCAGCAAATGGATGCAGTTCCGGGCACAGAACGACCCGAATATCACACCGGAACTCCTCAAGACATTTAATTATTACCAGGATCTCTTCATCTCCGCCAAGATGCAGAACGGTTTTTCCTGCGATCTTTAATACATATATATAATGGCAACACTAGCAGAAAAGAAAAAGGCCATAGAGGAATGGAAGGAGCACTGCAAGCAGATTGCGGCGCTCACAGATACATCGCTCATGGCTCCAGAAGGCAAGAGCGAGAAGGAAGCTCGCATCCACAGGCTACAGCAGAACTATGCTGCTTTCTGCAAGTATTACTTTCCTCACTTCCTGCAACTCAAGGACAAGACTACCGGAAAGGTGATCCGTACCATCCACAATGCGCCATTCCACAACCAGGCGGCAAGCAAGGTCAAGCGCACCGCTAACCTGAAGGCTGTATTCATGTGGCCGCGCGGTCATGCCAAGAGTACCCACATGGATGTATTCACCCCCTTGTGGCTCATGTTCCAGCCGCTACGTCTGATAAACTTTATGGTGGTAGTCGGCAAGAGTGAAGATGCCGCCTGCCGCCTCCTTGGTGATATCCAGGCAGAACTAGAGTACAACGATCGCCTCAAGCGTGACTTCGGAGAACAGAAGCCTGCCGGAGGAGACTGGACCGACGGAGAATTCAAGGCGAACTGCGGTGTCAAGTTCCTGGCATGCGGTCGCGGTCAGAGTCCCCGAGGTCTCCGTGATAGGGAAGCCCGCCCTGATTACATCGTCATCGATGACCTTGATGACGATGAACTCTGCAAGAACGAAAAACGAGTTCGTGAACTTACATCCTGGGTAAAGTCTGCCCTCTTCGGTTCTCTCGATGTAGGCCGCGGCCGTTTCATCATGGTCGGCAACCTGATTTCCAAGAACTCCGTACTCTATAACATCGCCAATACCAAAGGTGTTTTCTTGAGTAAGGTGTATGCCGTAGATAAGAACGGAGAACCGACATGGAAGGAGAAATGGACACGGGAGGAGGTAGATGCTTACCGGGAATTCGTTGGTTACAGGGATTGGAATAAGGAGATGATGCATAACCCTATCATCGACGGTTCTATCTTCCGTCACGAATGGATCAAGTACAAGCGTATGCCTAAGCTCACCAGGTATGATGCCCTGGTCTGCTATACGGACCCATCCTGGAAATCCACGACAGCCAACGACTACAAGGCATGCAGGCTCTGGGGTAAGCTGGGCAGCGAACTTCACCTGATAGACTGCTTCGTGCGCCAGGCCACCACCGGAGAGATGGTAAGGTGGCAATATAACCTCTATGAAAGGGCCATGGAGCAGGGAACCAGTATCCAGTTTTATATGGAAGCAAACCTGATGCAGGATACGGCTCTCGACGAATTCTACAAAGAGGGAGAGCTTCGGGGTTATCAGCTTCCGATATCTGCTGATAACCGGAAAAAGCCCGATAAGCTACAACGTATCGAGAGTGTCGCCCCTTTATGGGAACGAGGCCTGGTGTTCTACAATGAGAACCTTAAAGACTCAGAGGATATGCAGGTGGGAATCGAGCAGACGCTGGCTCTGGAACATGGAAGCAGGGCACACGATGACGCTCCTGATGCTGACGAAGGAGCCATCTTTATCCTTCAGCGACAAGGGCGTATTGGTGATTTCGAGCCACGCATAGGCAAGCGGAGACCTCCTAAAAATGATTGGTAATTAAAAAGTATTTTTATATGTTTATTACTCAAGAAGATTTCAAGGTGGTGGCTTCTGAAGCCGCACTCAAGGTCATCACCCAGGCAGACGACGCTAACGCCGACAATGCCATTCAGGAAGCGGTGGAAGAGATAGCAGGATATCTCCGTCCTAAGTATGATTGCGGCAAGGTTTTCTCTGCCGTGGGAAATGACCGCAACCGACAGATAGTGATGTACGCAGCAGATATCGCTCTCTACAACATGATTGCTGCACAACCGCAGAGAATGGGCAGTGATGTGCGCAAGGAACGCTACGAGCGTGCCATCAAGTGGCTCGAAGGTGTTGCGGCCGGTAAAATCATCCCGGACCTGCCGATAGCCACTGACGAGGCTACAGGTGAGGCTAACACTAATGGCGTTAAGTGGGGGAACGGCCCTAACCGCCACTCCTGGTAATCCGTATTCAAGTTTAATATTCAAAAATAAAGCAAGATGAATCTATTTGACAAGACATTACAGGGCATCTACGACATCCGGCGTGCCGTCAAGGGTGAGCCACGGATGCTGCATACCAAGTTCGGAGATATCATCCTCGCCGACAAGACAACCCGCAGAAATGCCCAGCATATCATATCCAAGCTTCAGCGCACCACCGAAGCTCTTACCAAGAGTGATATCCAGAAATGGCGCAAGGCTTGGCAGCAGGCTATCAGCATAGAAAGTCCAAACAGACAGATGCTCTACGATATCTATAGAGATACCGCTACGGATGCCCATGTTACCGGATGTATTGGACAGCGCACAGGCTTCGTCCTTTCCAAGTCTTTTAATATCGAAGATAAAAGCGGCAAGCCTTACGATGAGCTCAAGCATTATTTCGACCAGGAATGGTTCTACGAACTCTGCCGCCTCATTCTTGATTCTATCTATTACGGGCATTCCCTGATAGAACTGGGAGATATCAGGAAGGATGGAGACGGATGTCCCTGCTACTCGGAAGTTAAGCTTATCGACCGTAAATTCGTAATTCCGGAACATCATCGTGTAGTTACAGACCTCGGACAGGATTGGACTACGGGAATAGACTATAGGGAGCCGGAATGGTACAACAACCTTATCGAGGCAGGAAAGCCCGACGACCTCGGTCTCTATCTCAAGGCTGCACTCCACGCCATCCCGAAAAAGAACGTTCTCGCAGCATGGGATGTCTTCAGCGAGGTTTTCGGAATGCCTATGCGAGTAGCCAAGACTGCTTCCAGAGATAAGGCAGACCAGCAGCGCATCGAAGAAATGCTCAAGGGTATGGATATCGCTCCATGGGCATTATTCCCTGAAGGAACGGATATTCAAATCATCGAAAGCACCAAGAGCGATGCGTTCAACGTCTATGACAAGCGTGTGGACCGTTCCAACAGTGAAATCTCCAAGCTTATCATCGGGCAGACAATGACTATCGAGGATGGTAGTTCCTTATCCCAGAGCCAGACTCACCTCAAGGTATTCGAGAACCTAGTGGAGAGCGATGCGAAGATGTTGGCAAGCATTATCAATAACCAACTTATCCCTCGCATGATCCGTCACGGATATCCGCTTAAAGGCTATCATTTTTCATGGGATGAAAGCGTTGATTATACACCGGAACAGCAGATGGAATACGAGAAAATGATCTCTGACCGTTACGAAGTGGATCCTAAGTATTTCGCAGACAAATACAACATGCCTGTAGGAGAACGCATACAGCAGCCTGGACTGCAACTCTCCAGACCTTTTTTCGACTAAGCCCCGATGACTACAAGGGGCTGCACAGCCGATACGAAGCCATCATTGGCAAAATGAATATCCAACTCACATCAGCCGACGAGAAAAAACTGAGATACCAGGAAATATCCTCCAGTTTCGACAAGCTGATGAAAGCGCTCTTCCGTCAACACGGCGCACATCTGGATATCAATATTCTGTCAAGCAACGAGGCCATGGATTTTATTCAGGAACACACCGATATCCTGGATTCCAGTTTCGAGAAGGTGGAAATGACCGAAAAGATGCGAGAGCGGTTAACCCGCTCCAACTATATCTTCTCCGGCATGAAAACCTTCCACGAGCTTAACGAGGCATTCCCTAGCTTGCTTGATGAGAATGGAGATAGAAAGCCGTTCGAACGTTTTTTGAATGATGTACGGAAGATTAACGAGACCTACAACAGGAACTACCTTCGGGCAGAATACGGTTTCGTGCAGTCTTCTGCTACCATGGCCGCCAAATGGGAACGCTTTGCCGAGGATGGTGACGAATACTATCTCCAGTATAGAACTGCCCATGATGACAAGGTGCGACCGGAGCATGCTGCTCTCGACAGAGTAACACTACCGATGAGTGACCCTTTCTGGGAGAGCTACTACCCTCCAAATGGATGGAACTGCCGCTGTACGGTGGTCCAGGTTCTCAAATGGAAGTATGATGCCACGCCTCATGGTGAAGCGATGGACAGAGGAAAAGAAGCCTTAGACGGAGAGCGCTTTAATATTTTCCGGTTCAATAGCGGAAAGCAGGGTAAGGCGGTTCCTGACTATAATCCTTACACCATCAAGAAGTGTAATAGCTGTAGCCTGGCTAAAGGAGACCCAAACGCCTCTCTCCCTAAAAATGAACTTTGTTCTGCTTGTAAGATTATCAGAACACAAAAGAAATAAAACGCAAAATGGCGGATGTCATCACGACACCCGCCATTTTTTAGTTCTAACTATTATTATCAATACTAGATCGCTCGTTTTCGCATATAAGCGCCTAAAAACATAATAAAAAAAATAAATTAACAACATAAATTCCTATAACTTACAGAACCTAATATCAATACTGCGTTAAATTAATATTTAATCGTCTGTAAATCAATAACTTATATTAAG
>OGGW01000919.1_pt1 | contig 25499 bp, 28 predicted proteins | sample 1571291 | NCBI WGS metagenome assembly OGGW01 (sample SAMEA2582028, study PRJEB24529) | metagenome | biome: Human gut stool | place: China | collected 2011 | reverse complement strand
GGGTGTCAATGATAGGCTCATGGTGGTTCTCGAAAATCGCCTGTTTCTCAATGGGATTTTCTACGCTGTGCTTAGTCTTATAGGACGGTTTCTCCGTCTTGAAGTTCACCAGACAGCCCATGTACTCCCGGTTTTCAAGGATATGCACCACGGTATTTGTCGCCCATTTGCACTCATAGCCGGGGTGATAGCGGCGTGTGCTGCCCGTCCTGCGGTATTCCAGCGTTCCCGGCGTTGGGATTTCCTGCTCGGTCAGCATACGGGCTATCTTGGTCGGACCGTTCCCGGCAAGGCACAGACGGTATATCTGCTTGACCACGGGTGCGGCTTCCTCGTCAATGATGAAATTTTCGTCCTCGTCCATGAGGTAGCCATACACGGGTTTGCTCGTAACAGGCTTGCCGCTCATACCTTTTGACCGTTTTACAGCTTTGATTTTCTTGCTCGTATCTCTCACCAGCCATTCGTTGAAAATGTTCCGCAGAGGGGCAAAATCGTTATCGCCCTGTGCGCTGTCCACTCCATCGTTGATGGCGATAAAGCGGACGCCTTTTTGTGGGAAAATCATCTCGGTATACATTCCCACCTGCAAGTAGTTTCGCCCTAACCGTGACATATCCTTTACGATAACGGTAGCCACTTTTCCGGCTTCAATGTCTGCAAGCATGGATTGAAAGCCCGGTCTTTGGAAGTTCGCACCAGAATAGCCATCGTCCGTGTACCAGCGCATATTGGAAAAACCGTTCTGCTTTGCGTAGGTTTCAAGAATACGCTTCTGGTTGGAAATGGAATTGCTTTCGCCTTGCAGCTCGTCCTCATGGGATAGTCTTGGATAAAGGGCAGTGATTTTCTGGGTGGTCTGTCTTAACATAAAATCCTCCGTTTCCGACAGCCAGCCCCACTATTCCGTATTTCGATTATACCACATTGGGCGGCTGTCTGTATAGCGGCTTCTGCTTCTTTACCGCCCGGTAAAATGACGATTTTTTCTGTGCGGCTTGTAGCGTTAGGGCGAAAGCTGGGCTTTGTGTCCTGCGGCGGCTTCCGCCTCCAGCACTTTCATCATCTTATCGGCTGCGGTGTCGGTGGTATCTTTCTTGAAAAAGCCGGAAACGACAAGGACGGTGTTGCCCATGCGGATCTCTGTCACGCAGTCCGGGCAGCGTTCCGGGGTGGTGTTCTGCTTGTTCTCTGCCATAGGCAACTCCTTTCATTTCATCAATTCTTTCAGCCTGTTCAGCTTGGCTTGCGCCGTTTCACAGCGGAAGTTCTCCCCTGTAAAAAGGATAGGGGCGCACATTTCCAAAAGGCGGTCATAAATCCGGGCATGGGCGGTGTCCAGCGGATTTTGCAGGCTGTCCAATGTCAGATTGGTAGTGACGATCAGGGGCTTGCGGCTGCGGTAGCGGCTGTCAATCACATTGTAGACCTGTTCTAAGCCGTACTCTGTGCCGCGTTCCATTCCAAAATCATCAATGATAAGCAGAGGAAAACGGCAAAGACGCTCGATATACTCGTTGCGCCCCTCAAAGCTGGCGGTCAGGTCATTCAAAATCGCAGAGAAGTTCGTCATGCGGACAGCGACTTCCTGCTCCATGAGGGCATTAGCGATACACCCGGCAAAATAGCTTTTTCCTGTGCCGACCTTGCCCCATAGCAGATAGCCGATATTTTCCTCGCGCATGATTTCCCAATGCTCCACATAGAAGTGTGCAATCTCCATTTGCGGGCATTTCCCGTTGTCGTTGGCGAAAGTCCATTCCTGCATGGTGGGATTGGTAAATCCCCGGCGTTTCAAGTCCTCCACGGTATCAAGGTGTTTTCTGCGCTGCTCGGCGGCTTCACGCTCCAAACGCTGGGCTTTCTGGCAGTCACATTCTGCCGGGTGGCGGTCACGCCCAAACAGGGCGGCTTGCTTTTCCGGGAAGTAGGCTTCTTTCGGGGTGTGGCACTTGCCACAGTAAAGCAGCCCGTCCTCGCCCGTGTAGTCCTCCGGGTGCGGGGTATCAGCCGCCATATTCAAAACTCGTTCCGTAAACAGATTGCTCATAAGCTCTCGCCCTCCTTGCAGGTATATTCGGGTATGCCCTGTTTCGGGGCAGCCTTTGCGGTATCGTCTGCCGCCCATCTGTGGATAGTGGCGGCGTGGTTTTTGTATTTCTTGCCTGTGGACGCAATATAGCCGGAAAGCCGCTCAATGTAGTACGCCCATTTTTCGGGCAGCTCCGCTTGCAGTTCGGAAAGCTCCGTATCGGTCAGAAATACATTCTCATATCTGCCGTAGCTGTGGGCGGGGGCTTGTCCCTTTAACTCTCCCTCTTTTTCTAACTCTATATCTATCTCTTTCTTTATCTCTATCTCTGGTGGACGAATGTCGGACAAATGTCCGCCATTTGTCCGCGGCGGCAAAAGTGCCTTGTTTTCAAGCCTTGCGGCGCGTTTCCGTTCCGCTTCGGTAGAGGATTGACCGATCATCAGCTCGATGTCGGTCATATAAAGCATCCCGCAGTCAAGCTGCTCCACAAGCCCCAACTGCTGGAAGATGGATAATGCCCGTTCCACCGTCCCGATTTGGTGACGGGTCAGCGTGGCTATCATCTGGGCGGTATAGGGGATATGCTCGTCAAGCTGCAATCTGCCGCCATTTTTCAGCGATTTTAAGTACAGCTTTAAGAGAATATTGGAATACAAAATTCCGTCTTTCATGTCCTCCAACAGCACAATGGAGTCGCTGTCAAAGAAGTTTTCTTTCAGTTTAAGGTAGTAATATTTGCGGTTATCTGCCATTGGCGGTGTCCTCCCTGTGTTTCCATCTCTTAGAGAAATACCGGGGGCAGAGGACGATAATCGCCCGGAAGCTCTGCTTGCAGCCGTGTGTGCAGCCCCGGCAAAGGTCATTGTAGGTGATACGGTTTCGGTGGTTGAGGAAAAAGCTCCATTCCAACCGCCGCTTTTTGCTCATGCGCGGCATTTCTCGCTCCTTTCTGCCGTTTCCGCTGGTATAAGCGGATAGGTCGGTAAAAATGTAGTTTCTCGGTGTCATTTTCGGGGATTTCCTGCGCTGCGCGCCCCGTTTCAAAGGTGGGCAGTATTGCGGATAGGGTGCAGGGCATATCCCCGTTTTGGTATCGTTTCGGGGCGGTTTTTAACTCTCATGTTCGTGCTTTTTCTCTCTGTCTTTCTCGCCTTGCAGGATTTGAGAAAGATTGCTTTTCACGGTATGCAGCTCCTTGACACGGGCTTTTTTCTCCCGGTATTCGTTGTAATGGGCGTTCTTTTCGGCGGTAAGCTGCTCGATTTCCGCTTGCAGGGCTTTATGGCTTGGCAGCTTGGAAACGCCATACGCCCGAAAATAACGGGTGGCTGCGTCCGCTATGATAAAATCGCTTTCGTGCCGTTCCCGGTAGGCGCTGCGGGCTTTTTCCGTTTTCTGCGCTTTCAGACCGTCACGGGCAGGCTTGGTCTTGGCATAGGCAAGCACCTGTGTCTGAAGCTCCTTTTTCTCCCGGATAGCAGCGTCCAGGGCTTTCAGCTTGGCGGTGCTGTCCTGTAAATCCGCATTGGCGGATACAAGGGCTGCGTCCAGCTCCTCCGGCGAATAGCCGTACTGCCCGTAGGCGGCAACGGTAGCCGCCATTTGTTTCAGATTGTGGACTGCCGCCCAGCGGTCATAGCCCACGCCTTTTCCCTCCGCTCGTTTTGCCGCCCGGTCAACCATGCGCTGAATACCGTCCTTTTCCGGGGTGGTTTGGACAGCTTTTTTGCCCTGCAAACGCTCCCTTATGTTGCGGGGGTATTCGGGTACGGTTGCGGTCTGCTCGGCGGCTCTGTGGGCGTTCTGTTCCAAAAGGGCAAGAACGGCAGCGCGGTCAAAATCATCTCCCAGCTTGCGGGCGGTAATGGGCTTTGTCCTGTCCGGCGTGAGGTAGGATAGCCGCCCTCGGCTCTCCTTGACAGTCACGCCCTGTTGCAAGAGAACGGCGGCGAACTCGCCATAGCTTGCGGCAGAGGACAGCGCGGTGCGTATGGCCTGCCGCAATTTTTCCTTGTCTGTTTCAAACTTCGTGGGCTTGGCTGGCTGCTCCTCGGCTGGCAAGGCGGCAGCTTCCTTGTCCAGCTTTGCCTGCCCTTTCCGCTGCGCCCAATACTCACGCTCGGTAATGCGGTTTTTGCTGCCATGCAAAAGGTCGATTTGATAGAGATTTTCCCGGTGGCACAGCTCCATGACTTCGGCTTTGAAGTATTCCATCGTCGCGTCTGTGCAGCGGTGTTTGCACCCGGCGCGGGTGTCTGCCGGTCTGTCCATGTAAGGCAGGAACGGAACTTCCTCTATCCGCAGAGAATTGATAACGATATGCACATGGATATTGCCGCTGTGGTTGTGTCCGTCCGGGTGGGTGCAGACAATGGCTTGGTGTCCGGGAAACTGCTTCCGGCAAAATTCCTCGCCCAACGCCTGCGCCCGATCTACGGTCAAACCGTTGTCCACCGCGTCCCGTGGGTCAAAGCTGATAATGTAGTGGTGGCTTTTTACATCTTCCCGCTTCTGGTTCTTCCCATAGCGGAGATTGGAGCGCATACAGGCAACGGCAAAATCCTCGTCGCCGCAGTTCAGCGTGGCTATTCGATAGTCCTCCCTGAGCATGAGCCGCCCGTTTTCATCAAGGGTGGGCTTCATGGTAAACTCGTCATGTTCAAAGGTGAGGTACTGCTCGGCTGCGCCATAGTCCGCATTTTTAGAGCTGATATGTTTGAATGTTGCCAACAGCGTCACCTACCTTTCGCAGGACTTCAAACTTCAAGGTAGCAAGGTCAGAAATGGCGGCGCGGACTTCAACGGACAGGGCGTTGTATGGTGTGCCGTACTCGTTGAGGGCGCGGGCAATCTGATTGAGGTTGCCACCGATTTTTCCGTATTCGGCGGTCAGCCTGCCAACGGCGGACAACAGTTCATCATTGACCGGGGAAACGGTAACGATGGGGCGAATGGTCGCCCGTGTAATGGCTTGCCGGATAAATTCGGCTTGGCTCATGTCATAGTGTTTCAGCCGCTCGGTAAAGTCGGCGTATTCTTCCTCGGTCATGCGGGTTTTGACCACATGGCAGCGGTGGGGCGTGTTGTATTTTTTCTTCAAGCGTTGACCTCCTTTCTCGCCCGACAGGGCGCATGAGCAGGGTTTGGGGAAGGCACTCCCCAACAAGATTTACCAAAGGGGGCAAAACCGCAGATATGCGGATTTTGGCACCGTGGTAGAATCTTGCTCTAAAAAACTACCGCTTTCCTCGGCGGCTCTGGTTTGCGGATATACTGGCTTGCTCCACCAATATAGCGATTGCGGCGGCGTGTTCTGCCCGCTGTTCACCACTACAACGGTGAAAAGGGGGCGTTTTGGCAAACGCAGCGGAATTTTTTTTGTTTTCCCTGTCTGCTCCCTACAACAATCCGGCGGTGTGGTTTGCCAAAGATTTTTGAAAATGGGCGCAAAAAAAGCAGCAAATCTTTTTCGGATTTACTGCTTCATGTGCTGCTGCGGGGCGGCGGGATATTCAGTTTTTATGTTATCGGTCAAGCCGGAACTTGAACAGGCTTTCAATCAGCTTTGTTCTGATGTAGTCCTCCATATCAGAATTATAATAGCCGTTCATTTTGGAGAAATAGCGGATATACCCGGCATATCGGTCAAGGACAGCTTGTATCGCTATGGGGTCGCCCTCATGTGCCTTTATTATCGTGTCACAGGGGAGAAGTCGGTTACTCATAGGACAACACCTCCATTTCCTTTTTCAGCCGCTTCAAGGCAAGCTGAATATGCCGCCCGATTGTGCTGCGTGTCCAGCCGCTTTGCTCTCCGATTTCTTTCTGCGTCAAGTGCTGGAAGTAATACAAAAAGATTTCCTCCTGCGTCTGTTCCGGCAGCTCCGCAAGAGCAGCCGCAAGGGAACAGCTATCTAAAAATATCGTCTGCCCCCGGACAGAAAACGGATAAGTTTCGCCATAGTCCGGCACTTGAAAATACTCGTCTGTGGTGCTTAGTGGAACAAACTTTTCTTCGGTCAGATATTCAAGGGAGATTTCCCGTTTCCACCTCGCCGCCAGCATACGGGCAGCGTCAAAGGACGCATGGCGAATAACAATCCGGCAATAGGTATCATGGGTATAGCGGATATGTTCTTGATAGGCTTCGTATTCAGTCACGGAAAATCCCCCTTTCTTCGATTATGGGAAAGGGCGGCAGCACTTTTTGCTGTCGCCCCTTGATTACCCACCAGCAAGGACAGACGGGGCTGTCAACGGTGGGCGCAGCCCATTCACTTGCCGTTGACTGGCTCGACTGGATTTGCTATTTCACTTAATATTCTCTTTTGTGATAGACATAGGCGGTTACAGGACAAGAAATAACAAATACAAGCAGTGCACACGCAAAAATAATTACGCCGCCTAAAATTATCTGCATTGTAGTCATAGGTGCTGGAAACAAAGTGTTTATAAGGGTCGTAAGCCCCATAACAAATCCAATCCCACAGAGCAAGCTAATTACTAAAAATACCTCATTTCGTTCTTCTCCGCCTACATAGAACAGCGGGAAAAATATGGCTCCCATAAACAGGCTTATTCCAACGCCTATCACAAATAGCATGAAAACATCTGTATCTTTGTCAAAAGGGAATCCATGTAGCATGATTGATAAAGCTACTCCAATTCCCGCAAAAACCATTCCGACAATCAACCACAATAACAAGCTCAAGAAATAACTCTGTACAATGGCAGACCTCTTTACAGGTGTGGTAAGTTTGTATTTGCTCCATTTGGTAGCACTTTCCTTTCGCAGGCTCGCAATCGAATTGAGAGAAAAACCAATCATAGCCAGCAACATATAACCAATTATCAGCGATGGGATTTTATTGTCCATAGCGACAACAAAAACACCCAGTAAGAGCATGATAGCGGCAAAGACTTTCGCATTTGAAAGTGTCGCATAAAAATTATTCTTCAAGAGTCCTTTCATACCCGTTCCCCCTTTACCAATAGTAACATGATTTCATCAACAGAAACATGGTCTACCACAACACCCTTATACTTTTTCTGTGCTTCTTTCCCGTTAGAAACCAGCACATCAATTTGAAAATCACGTTTCCGATAAGCAAGAATATCTTTCGGGTCTAATGTAAGAAATTGACTTTCCTTACAGCGCATAACAGCATAGTTATATACCAAATCATTTTTCGATACGGTCATAATGAGTTTGCCATTATGGATAAAAGTGATATAATCCGCAACCTTTTCTAAATCGCTTGTGATATGAGAAGATAACAGAATGGAGTGATTTTCTTCCTGTACAAATTCCAGAAAAACGTCCAACATTTCATCACGCATAATTGGGTCTAAGCCGCTGGTCGCTTCATCCAAAATCAATAATTCCGGGTGGTGCGCCAGTGCAGCGGCAATCGCCAGTTTCATTGTCATTCCTCTGGAATAATGTTTGATTTTTTGCTTCGCTGGTAGTTGGAAGTCCTCTAAATACTTCTGGAACAGGGAATTGTCCCACTGTGTATAAAGCCCCTCCATGACTTCGGATAATTGCTTTGCTGTCCAATAAGGGGGAAAATTGTCGCCGTCATAAACAACACCAATTTTTTCACGCAAGATTGTATCTGCGTCCAGCATTTCCTGTCCAAACAGCTTTACTGTTCCGCTGTCTTTCGTGATTGTATTCAGAATACAACCAATCGTCGTAGTTTTTCCTGCTCCATTTTCTCCGACAAATCCTAAAATAGCCCCATATGGTAAGGAAAAGGTCACATTTTTCAATGTGAAATTTGACTTGGGAAATGTCTTGGAAACTTGCTGTAATTCTAAAATATTTTCCATGCTCATTCGTCCTCCTGATAGAATAAAGCCAACAACTCTGTCAATTTTTCAAGAGAGATATTACTTGTCCGTCCAATCTCGGCGGCGGCTTGTAAATGTTCCTCTGCAATACGTTGTTGTTCTTCTTGATAAAATTCCTTGTTTTGTGCTGAGACAAAACTCCCTCTGCCTACTGTGGTTTCTATGAAACCGTCCCTTTGCAAATCTTCATAGGCTTTCTGAACAGTAATGACGCTTACATGGATTGATTTTGCCAATGCGCGCATTGAGGGGATTGCGTCTCCGGATTGTAACTCCCCACTCATTATCATAGCTTTAATCTGTGATGTGATTTGCTCATATATCGGCTTGTTGGCGTTATTACTGATGATGATTTCCATAACTCACCGCCTTTGCTTTTGAATTGTACTTAATGTACAAGTACATTATAACACATATATAATCATAGTCAATCCTCAAAATAAAATTGCCAGATACAGTTATTAAAAATAGCTGTATCTGGCACTAGGAATAGGGGAGCTGCTGCCTATCAAATTGTTGTGTGTTACTTTACCGCACATGAGCATTCATGCATGGGAAATATCTTAGAAAAATCCAGTTGCCATATCTCCATTTTCTACTACAATTTGATCATAATAGTTGCGAAGCAACGTTAAGCACCGGAGGTGCGAATCATGATATATTATGATTATACCAATGTAAAAAATGAGGATAACACAAATGAGAAAAACAATTCCGGTGAATCTGAATCCACCACCAATATTACAGAAGCAGAAACAATGGCCATCGTCGCAGAGTCAGAAAACGCATCTACTGCCACAGAACCGGATGCCGGGCAGAGTGAAACGAACGCAGAAACCGAACGCACTGAAACCACAGAAGTGATAACGGAAGATTCCACAGAAACTCCGGCACCGGTGGAAGTATCCGGAAGCACGGAGAATAGCACCATTTTGCCTCTCTCTTATGAGGATTTTAATGTTAATGGATTTGGATATAGCAATTACGTAGATTTATATGAAGCCGGAAACGGCTATGAAGATGTAGAACGTATTTCTATTATGACTACAAATTGTACGGCATATACTGAATACCCCGATCAAATGTCATCAGACACAGAAACTTCGCGTGGTATAAAATTAGGCGATTCCAGAGAACAGGTAATTGCTGCTTATGGAGAGCCTCAAAAAGAGGTAGTGTATAAAAATAAGGCCTATAATCATGATGGTCTGGAAAGCCAGTATAATTTGTGCTATTACTATATTGACGAAAGCTACCCGGAAGTCTTTTTCAATTTATCCTTCAGTATGGATCAAAATGATAATGTGCTGGATATTTGCTATGAAGCAATATTAATGAAATGGTATAAATGAATGTCCTTAAGGACACCGCCTATCCTGTGGATCAGACAAGATAGGCATTTTTATTTTCGCCTGCTCTTCCTCGAAGAGCTTTTCTCTTTATCGAGAAAGGCAAGCAACGCTACCTCAATATAACTCTTTGTACTCCGCACACAAATAGAGCCAAACTAGAGCCATTTGATAAAACAAATGCCGGAAACCCGCATAAATACAGGCTTCCGGCATTTTAATCCGTCACTCAAACTCTATAATGAGTACTGTATTTAGTAAGACAGTTTTTCTTTTGGTACTATATGTTGTATAGTTATTCCGATTATTCCATAGATTATTTGGTTTTTTGAGGATTTTTGTAACCATGATGCAACCGAAACGTGATTGAAAACAATATTATTATCTTCACCATACTTTGATTTTTTGTGGCATTAAAAACCCTATAGATTTGGGCTAATTTCTTCCTTTTCTATATCTACACATTCGTCTTGCTCAACTGTTTCCTCTCTTTCATGCGTTTGTAAATACTTCATATCATTAAGTTGCAAAATCACTGGTTGTTTTAGCCCGATACCCTTTCCAATAGCAATTGCGTGTCTCTCTTCTAATGTCGGCAAAGTATCCGAATAATCTTTACCAATATAGTTTTCCAAGAAAGATTTTCCTGTATCATCAAATACTCTTAATGCAAAAATTGTATTGCATTGGTTCAATATACTCTTTGTTACATTTGCCGTACGCTGAGTAACAATAATGCAACCAAGTCCATACTTTCTACCTTGCAAAATAACTTTTGCAGTGCCATTCGCATGCGAATTATCATCTTTCACCACAACCGAATTAAACTCTGGAGTCAATGAATGTGCTTCTTCATAAACGACACAACACCGTGCCTTATCTATTTGCCCCAAATCCATACATTTTTTGAGGACTGTTTCAGAAATAATTTGAACCTTTTCAACCAAAGAAACATCCTTCAGCTCTGCAATTTTATAATCAGTTGCCGCTTGTCTAACAATGTACTTTTCAGGATTAAGTACCATCACAGATTTATTGTTAGAATCCATAAATCCAGACACCGCTGATTCCATCAACTTTTTAAAATCTTCCACATTTCCCCACGAAGATTTTGAATCACTTGTTCCTGTACGCCTTGATTGTGACTCAAGTTCATCTATTTTGCATTGCAACAAATCACTGACTATTTTTGTCTCAGGAATATACCTATACAAGCCATTATTACTTGCATACTGGTTTGTAATATCTAAACATATAACTTTTATTCCCGCAGCAACAACTTTTTTAATCAACTCAAAAGTTAAGCAAGATTTTCCAACACCCAATATTCCTAATACCGCAGTATTATGAGTAACAAGAGCATTAATATTCTTTATGGGTATACTCATATCAGAACCCGGTAACCGGCCGATAGACGTTGTTGCTATTTCTTGCAAATCAACATTTCGTTTTACTTTGCAAAGATATACAGGCTCATAAACTTTCGGTGTCCAATTTACATGTTTTATCTCATGATGTTCGACATCATAGTGTCCCAATTTTCTTGCCACCGCACACATATATCCATACTCGCTATCTGCACTGTTACTAGCTATCTTTGTAATGCCATTGATTACTTGGTAAAGAACTTCGTTTCCTGCAATACGTGTCTTAACTATTGTCCCTTCCGTTATTCGCATTTCGTTTGTTTTGCAAGTGCTGAACCTGATAGCACTAACATTCGATTCAGGAAGAACAAATCCTATAAAATCATCACGTTCCATAAAGGTGGTTGATGATTTCAACTGTTCAAGAATTGATTGTTCTATTTTTCCCTCATTCAAAACATGCGCTGTCCCTAATGCCTCCGTATAATTAATATTAATTCCTATATCTTTTAACTTACTTAGCGCAATTCCCATCCCTGCATAATCCAATAACATTATGCTAATCCATGTTGAATCAATTAAGTTCTTTCTTTGTGTCTCTATCCCTAAACAATATGAATCAGAGTCTACCTTTACAGCATACACAGAGTTTCTACTTGAAGATATAAGTTTTTCCTTTTCATCTGTTTTAGAAACTGAAATTGTATACAAGTTTGACTCTGAATTTTTTACAGCTATCCCAATACACGAATCAGTATCCTTTTCTTTTATTATACCCATCAGCTGACTAAGTATGGCAATAATTTTTTCTATAAGTCCAATAGGTACCATGCATATCCATAACGCAATCGCTGCGAATAACATAGGCATATTATCCCTAAAAAACGAAAATCCAGAGACAAGATATACCACAGAGAACATAATTTTAGAACTTCCTAAATGCTTTAAGCACCAAAAACTAATCCTTTTTGCCTTTTCGTTATGATTTTTGATAATCATATGAAAAATACTCAACATAAACATGCAGACCGCATAAACAAGTAATCCAACATACCCCTTCAGTTCCTGCCTATTAGTTAGGGATGTCAAAACCAATATCAATGAAATACTATTAGATAGTGTATCTGTGGGTGATGAAAAATATGGTTCAGTTACATACATTCCCATTATTATTAACAGAATTCCCGAGAAGAACCAAACCGATGTAGGTTCCGACTGATTCAATAAATCCGCGATTCCTCCATTCAGCAATCCATATATCATAACAATTATAACAATATATATTCCCGCCACAAGTAATCTCTGTAATTGCGACAATTGTCTCTTCATTTCTCATCCCCCTCGTAAAAGCGCATATCTATCATTTTATCCAAACATTCCTCTCATATTAGACTCATATGATTACAAACACACGAAACGCACGCGTGCGTTTATTGTGTGTTTATTTAACCAATTCATAATATGCTGATCGCCCATTTCCAACAAGCTTAATCCGGCCTTTATCAGACATTTTTTTCAATAAACGATAAGCTTGCGGTGGAGTAACATTTAATAACTCTACAACATTATCTCTGGTAATTTTTCCGCCTTGTTTCTGTATTAATTCCATAATCCATGCTTCATATTTCACCGCATCAATTCCCGTCTGTCGAACATATCCCACGATATTATCCTGCTCTTTATACACCTTGGAACTAAGTATATAAAAGCGTGCTTTATTATTACCACTAGCATCAACCAAACCGGCTTCAACTAACTTTTCGACAACTGCTTTAGCACGTATTTCCCCAATATTTGTTACCTCTGCAATTTCAGCTATTGTTAACCTACGCTGGCTTTGCAAGGCTGAGAGAATCAATAAAGAGTTAATCGGCAAGGACCTTCCCAATCGATTCTCTTCATTGGAAATCATTTTTGTAAACGCCAAATCAGGTTCTGCCCTCTGAATAAACAACTTTACATAAGTTGATGTTGTTTCTGAATAGTCTGGTAACGGTCTACCAAATACAATAGAACCCTCAAAAATTCTATCTATTCCTCTGCCTGTTTTTTCAGCAAGACCTATTCTCTTTAATGCATCCGCTAATACCGGATTACGCCCATGAGGCTCTACTGTTAGCAAATTTTTCAAATTTACTCCCTCAATAAATCCTCCTGGGCTACTAATTGTTAATCCCTCATCTTCTATAGCAACTCTCACAGCTTGAATTACAGTATAATCTCTATGACAGAAAGCATTAACTAAACCTTCACGATATGAAGCTTCTGAGAACTCAGGAATTGGCACTCTAAATAAGCCATATTCCATTTCTCTTTCCGGATTCCACGCTTTCATATATTCTTCAAACATTTCAAAAGTAGCAAGCAAAGGCTTTGATGTTTGCTCGTTTTTTCTAACTTTTGTACCTTCAAGAACCTGAAATACAGCTTTCGCTGTAGGTAATAATTCGGCGATTCTATCCTCTTTTCCCAGCAACAACATTCCCGTAACTGTTGGGTATAAAACTCCCGTTTCTTCCTTTACAAGTTGCAATGCCTTATCAAGTTCTTCATCCGTAAGCTCTAATAGCGTCTTATCACCTTTGCGATATTTGATGATATTACGAAGCCTATCTCTCTCATTTCCATCCAAATCATCCATAGTCGCGCCTAAAAGAATTTGTGCTGAATAATCAAGCTGGCTGAGACTTGATAATCTTCCCGGAATTTCATAAGGGTACATCGGAACATTTTCCGGACTTCCATCCGGTTTCAAACGTCTTCTTTGTATTTTCCCATCCGATGTCGCAATAATCGTCTTGCTCATAGGAATTTGGATTTGCAGGACCTCAATTCCTTCTTCTTCGATAATTTCAGCACGCACGGATAGCGAAGGCACTGTTTTATTAGCAATCAAAGCCATAGCTCCATTCGGATCTCTGTGCTTTTTGTGTACACCTGTTATATCACCGTTGTCCTCGACTCCAAGATACAATACTCCTCCTTCAGTATTTGTCATACCAACAATTTCTGAAACAAGTTCTTTCTCGTCAAGACAATCAATATCACTTTTAAATTCAATTGTAAGCGTTTCTTTTTTTGGTATCATTCTCATCGTCCATACCTCCAATAACAATCCTATCACTTTCCGTGCGTTTTTGCAATAAAACAAACGCACGCGTGTGTTTTGCGTGCGTTTTGAAGTCATGCATTGTAGCCTCCAACCAAATAAATCCCCTCTTTTGCACAATAAAGCTTTACCAGAAAATATCGTCTTCTTCCGCCACTTGTTCCACCAATTGTTCTTGTTCCTGTTCTGGCTCTATTCTCATGCTTTTAAAAAAATCATGAAAGTGATTGCTATCATAAAAGCTACTATAATTCTTCCCATCTTTAACATAAATCAACATCAACGGAAGCCACCATTTAGAAAACATAATGCTCCGCATCCAATACGAATTCTCTCCTTCTCTATTTTCTACAGCCATATAAACACGCTTAATATAATCAAAAAGCTTCTTATTATTTCCAAATCCTTCTTTAATAAAACCAGCTATGATTATCGGATTAACCTCGTCCGAAGCAAACGCATCGATCACACGCTCTATATTTATATTGGAGTCATATTTACTTAATACATAATAATGCCATACTTGCAAAATAGAATCTTGATATGTCGCATTTATATGAATATTTTTCGCATTTATTTCTTTGATAATCTCATCATAGGTTTCCTTTCCTTCACATAAATTTAACAATGATATTATTACTCTATAACAACGAGATGCAAAAACCGGTTCAGTACATGCAAGTTGTAGCATATATGCAGCTATGTATTGTTCAAGATGAATCATCGAATCCTCAGGCATTACTAACTTTCCTCTATCAATGGCCTTTTTAAATAATGTTAAAATAGCTTTTATTTCAGATTTTTCTCCCGAATCATACTTTTTTGCAATATATCCTTTCAAATTATAGAAAATATCTTTATCCAATGTTATAGTTTCTGTCACTTCAAAATCAAAAAAAGAAAAACGATTTTTTAATTCATACATATCGACATAAGACATATTGTAAATACTGTTCTTACTTTCTGTCTTATTACTATTAATTCGCAGCCTATATTTATTCAAAACTCTCTGAATTAATGGTAGCTTTTCATATATAGTTTCCATTGAATCGGAAAAAAATGTCATATCATCAACATAACGTATATATTCGATATCTTCTCCTATAACAGCATTAATATCGTAATCAACACAAAGCATAAGTAGCTCCGCCGACACAGTTGAAGAAAAGACACCTGCAGATATACCTTTCGTTTGATTATTATTGATTTTCATATTATAGTAATCCAAAAAATCAAAATATTTATCGCACGAAAAATTACCATTAAAAGGGAATCTCTCCTTAATCTTTCCCAGATAATGCGTATACACATTGGGATAAAATGATTCGATATCCACTTTAACAGAATATAATTTTGAACCTTGCTTAGATAAATAACGAACATTATTTTCTTCAAGCGCCAATTGCCCTGTTAATTTGTTATTTCTAACTGCAAAAACTCCACTATCAATGATTTCTTCATCTCCGTCATATAACCTATAAACATGAAACAATTCATTGAACATAATATATGAATTAGAATTTGAAACATATTGTTGGTTTTCTGGCTCTCCATATAATTTCATAAATAAGTCTTCATATACTGCCATAGTATTGTATATAAATGAACAATAATACTTGATATTGGGAATCTGCATTTCTCTCAATGTACCATTTTTCTTAAACTCAAAAAAAGTAATTGGTTCTATGCCATCATTAAATATATAGGATGGTGCCTGTGTATTCCTATATTCTGTAATAAACCCATCTTCATCCATTTTGAAGTCGTCATATGCCCCTGTATCAATTTTAAGCAACTCTTGATATATTGCTCCTTTAATTACTTCAACGTCTAGAATAGGCGGTAAATCCTCATACCAATACCCATCTATTAACAACTCTATATTTCGTCTTTGTATATCGTCAGTTTCAGTTATCATAGTAATCCCCCATATAGATTTTATCTTCAAGTACTTATCTTGTATATCTCACTACATTTTTAACCAAATCACACAAACATATTATATATCACCATTACTAAAATAGGAACCCTTTTCAGGATTCCTACATTATTGGGAACTACACTTCCGCAGCCCATTTCTAATTTTCTACCAAACATACCATATCAAATCAAAATGAATTAAAATTACAAACACCACCACTGCAAATATGACACATCCCAGCGGAAACATCATCTTTTCCGCAAACCAATCCGCAAAACTTTTTCTAGTGTAATAGCAGCTTCTATATCTCTTTTTGGGGCCCCACAGATGATGCTTCTCCCGAAACTTATCCCATGCACTCTTCCCCCTTTCCCTATCGAGCTCTTCTTCTGTTTCTCTTAGCCTGCTGTTCAGGTACCGGTAACTGCTCCTCTCGCTTTCTATCTTCCGCTCCAAGCGTGCCTTTTGTTCTTCCTTTTGTTGCAAGAACCTCGCGTATGCTGCGTCTTTCTCCCGGAGCGACTTCTCCAGCTGTGAAATCCTCGATTCCTTCTGCTCTATCAACTGTGCCTGTTCCTTCAAGAGCGTCTTGCACTTGCTGATAGTATCCTGCAAGCTCTGCATCTTCTGCTACGCTTCTGATTCGTTCCGCTTCATCGTCTCGCAAGATTCCATTTCTACGTTCATTGTTTCTAATAAATTCATCCAACAAATAGTTAAGCTCGGATAAATCCCCACATAATAATAGGAGGATTAAAATGAGCTATATCAGTGCAGAAGATATTCTACCAAAAGAATTAATAGAAACTATTCAGCAGTATGTTAGCGGAAAAAGTGTATATATTCCATGCAAAGAGAAAAAAGTCTGGGGAAGCCAGACAAAAACAAAACAATATTACAAAATACGGAATCAAGAAATATGCACAAATCATAAAAATGGTGTTTCAATAAAAACACTTGCCACTATATATTCTCTATCCGAAAAGCATATACAAAGAATCTTACGAACAACTTTGGAAACGGATGACTATGTTCAATGAGTTGAACAGAATTGAGTCATAGTGTAGATGTGGCCCTTCGAGAGTTTGCACTGGAAAAGGTGAGAAAAGAAAAGTATCCGCAGTATCCGTCACGTCTGGCTGCTTTGTATGTCTCAAGGACCTATGAAGAAGCTGAGCGGTGGGCAGATTATTTTGCTCGTCTTGGACGTCCTACTTATTCTGTAGCCAAGATAGAAGTGAATGGAAGACTAAACCACGGAGATGCTTACAAGTGCTTTGATGGAACAGTTTCAGAAGAAGAAAACCTTAGACAGGCAGAGATTTATTGGCTAAACGGCCCCAACGAAGATGGACATGAGCCGATAGTGGAGGTGCTTGTTGATGGGGAGATTGAAGTGGTTGAAATAATGAAAGAAATAAATGCAAGAGTGGAGGGTGCGGACATTTTCTTGGACTATCTAAGTGACCAATCCAAGTCTATGTCTGTACTCTATAGGACTCAAATATCCTAATGATTTTTAATTAGTCGTTTATAAGTATACCCCTAGGAGAAGGAGATATTATCTCATATCCCCTGGGGGTATATTAACCTTAGAGTTTTATTTCCAATTCGAGGCAATTCCATTCTTCCCCATTACATTATACTTTTCTATTTCATCCTGAGGTACATCTTCAAAGCCTATTGCCTTATAGCAATAATAAGCGGATTCATTATTTTCAAAAACCTATTTGATTTCCCAGTAACCACTGTAACCACTTCCCACATATGATATATTCGGCATTTTCTTAATTTTACGCTTTACTGCTGCAATGCCAATTCCCAATCTTTTTTGCCATATCAGATGTTGATACTCGTGGATTTTCCTCTATCATTTTGATTATTTTTTCTTGAGTATCATCTTGGGTATCACCTTGAGTATCGTCTTGGGTATCACCTTGAGTGCCATTTTGCTTCACCTGTGTTGCATAATTAGTGCCATAATTCAGATTATACAAAGTCGATGTAAAATCATCATTATCTGCCTCAAATACTGACTTCCTTTTATTAATTCTCATAATCTTCTGGGGCCTTGCCATCATTATTTCTAAATGTAATCTCCATCAATTCACCTGCTATCCCTTTACTCCTTACTCTCATAATACTATCATCAACCTTATCTTTCGCCAGCAGATTAATATTTCCATACCAGACTACTTCCTGATCAATAACAGCAAATCGATCACAATATTCTTCTACTGTTCTAATATAAAACCCAGCTCTACGCATATCTTCATGTAACTGCATCCAGTATGCAGCATCACCAAATCCATAGGAATCTGGAGTCCACGTGACTATTGTGACCTGAACTCCTGACATCTGTTTTTCCTTTAGCATATTGATTAACTCATAAACTTTTGATCCGCTGATTACGGGGCTGGAAATAATTATATTCTTATTAGAATCAAGCAAATCTTTATGATAATTTTCACTATAATTATTTCCATCATATATTGCATTAACCGTCTGTTTAACAGTTTGCAAACTATCGCCAAACTCATATCCAATCTGTTTATATGCTTTCAGCCGCTTCATATACATATTATTAAACATTGGAATATGATTATCCACATAATCATATATTATCACATTTTCTTTACCTGCATAATCACGATTCAATCTTCCTGCATACTGTTCCACTACACCGCGAAATGATACAGGTGTTGCCATAAAAAGTGTATCCAGTCTTGGGAAATCAAAACCTTCTCCTACAAGAGAACCTGTAGCTATCAGTATAAGTGATTCATTCTTATCAACCTGATGCATCTGCTCAAGAATCTTCCTGTGTTCTTTCTTAGAGTTGTTACCCGTCATAAGAAATACATGATCTGCATAGTTTTTTAATCGCTCATAGAATTTTTCAGAATGATCCTTGTATCGTGACAAAACAACCGGTGTGCGGCCTGCTGCTACGCAATTCTTCACATCCTCAATAATCTGTTCATCCCTGACATCATTATTATGAATAATCTCATATGCTTCATTTGGATGCATCTTATCGGTAATTACACCTCTCGGCGGTACAGTCAGGGTAAAACGTGGGTACACAAGATGCTGTATTCCCTGCTCCTTTGCTTTTTCCTTGGTCGTATAGCTATATCTTATAGGTCCGATAAGCATATAGTTGATTTTTTCCAGTCCATCTCCTCTTTTGGGAGTTGCTGTCACACCATATACATACTTTGCTTTCACTTCTTTTAAAACATTGGCTATTGTTTCTGAAGCAGAATGATGGCACTCATCAATCAACACGAGTCCATATTCATTCATCATCTTATGATACTTACCCTTTTTACACAATGAACCTGCCATTGCAATGTCTATGATTCCTGTCATTGAATCATGTGCTCCCTGTAATGTTCCAATCAGGCTTTTTCTTTTCCTTACTCTTCCTGTCTTAGTCTCATAAGCTGGAAGTCCCTCATTGATATTTAAGAATTTTTCCAATGCCTCTTTCCACTGCTCTATAAGTGCAGAAGATTCAAGAATAATCAATGTATTTATTTTCTTTTGTGCAATTATTGCACTACTGACCACTGTTTTGCCAAATGCTGTTGCTGCATGAAGTATTCCATTATCATACCTGATCAGTTCTTTTAATGCCTTATCCTGTTCGGGACGCAATTCACCTTTAAAATCCACATTAATTTTTCTTCCCTGCTGGCGCTCATCTTCCATTTCGTAATCAATATCTGCCTGTTTTATATTTTCCCAAAGTTCGTCCTGCAGTCCCCGTGGTATCTGTATATATCCGCTCAGATGATCTTTCCCGAGATAAATCCATCTTGCTGTATCATAATTTGATGTTCCTATTGCCTGATTCTTATAGAAAACCGGATTACTGATTGCTGCCATTCTCCGGATTCTATTCTGCATAGCCGCTTTTAAATTCGTATTGTCTACATATATTCCATTCGACAAGATAATATGTAATTTTCCTTCTACGTCATTTTTATTAAAATGCCGCATTCTGTTCCATGGTTTTTCCCTGTCACTTTCAGCAGCATTTGCTGCAATATCATCAATAATATTTGACCATTCTTTTATTTTCTCTTCCAAAAATTCCTGCGATAATCTTGGTTTATTAAATAAAGTTTCCCATTGATTAGGATATGCATTCCAATTACCATCAATAAATGCACTGTTCCCATCTCGCAAAGCTTTTCCCTGCAATGGCAATGCAATCAGATTGCCAACAGCACTATCCTCCGGTAATGAATCCTGTGCAGGCAACATTCTATCATAGTATTTAAAAGATTTTAAGTTAATCTGTTCCGCACCCTTGTCCAGCAGAGCAAATCCAAATTTTCTTACAAATGAAGCATCTATCGGCTTATCAAAGAATATCCATACATGTGCACCTCTGCCAGATCTTGAGCGTTCTACTAACGGCTCTATTCCGTTTAATACACAAATTTCTCTCATTGACTCCACTTCTTCCACCCATGTATCATCAGAATTGGCAAAGTCTTTCTCTTCTGCATTCTTATCATGATTATCAAAGTCAAATACCATAAATCGACATGTCCCATTACTAAGAAGAGGATAGACGCCTATTACGTCCGATGCATTATATGCATTTCCCTGCAAATGATTTAATATATCTTTCTTCGTTATTGTTTTATAAGAACGGTTCTTGCAGTCCTTACAGTTAATCCCATCCTTTATCTTCTTATGACACACATTTGTCCAGAAATTATTACACTGTGGATAGTATGCAGCCTTTCCTGTTTCTTTATTAACACTACGCTTTGCATAGACATCCTGTCTTCCCCAGAACATACTAAAAAACTGATTTGCCATATTTTCTGTTATTGCCTGTGGATGAATGATTCTTTTACCCTGTTCTGGATCAAAAGCTTCTTTACTACCACTTTGTCTTAATTTTGATAATTCCTTATGGTATGACAATCCTGCTTTGTCCAATATATTTTTCAATATCTGATTTTCCAGCTGCAGGTCATTCAACTTTTTCTGAAGTTGTGATATGTTCTCTATTGAATCACGCATCTTGACATACCTCCCATTGCAATACCTAAAATCACAGCTCCTCTGCCAGTGTTATTCTGTGGTTATCAAACTTAAGCACTTTAAAACTCTTATCAGATACATTGAGTCCATCACAATTTTGTAAGAAAAGCATATACTGATTTGATAGCATTGTATTCCTCTGTAAGTCTTATATCTTTCAACAATCCATAAAGAAATGTCTTACCTGTACCACTATCTCCACCAACAAGAGTAATTCTATCATCAAATTCCAAATTGTATGAAAATGGATCTGCTTTAAATATAATACCTTTATAAATCATATACATCCCCTTTCATACTCTATCGGACACTATAATCTTATGCCGTAACAACTACATCAGATTTATTAAATCAACTTTATGCATCATCTGTGATATTAGAAATCTCAGTATACACATTTTAATAATATTATGAGTAAAATCAAAAATTATATTATTATCATAACATATTCTTTAAATAATTTCTCAAACTATCTTTTTTACACAAAGTTTATCCATTCAGCTGGTTATCAAGAATAATGTCTATCATGTCTTGCTTTCCATGAGTGTATGCCACTCTATTATCTGCATACTTACTTTCCAGTTCTTCCTTTACCTTCTGATACTGCAAAGCCATATTCTCATTATCATTTAGATAATCTCTGAAATGAATATAATTTTTCCACTCAGTTCCGTTCCATTTCACAATATGAATATGGTGCGTTCTTGTATCATTTTCCATATCGCCCATTACATAAAGAAGCTGACGTTCCACATCTGAACCGCGATAAAATATTCCCACTTGTCGTAATTGCTCATTATGTAACATTACTTTATCAAAATCAGTTACCCCAACGACAATATCAATAATCGGTTTTGCTTTAATTGCCGGTATTGCTGTACTTCCAATATGCTGTATATCAATAGCATCATCTCCTAATATAGATTTAAGTATTTTGATTGTTTGAATGGCAGCCTCATCCCACCGTTTATCATGTGGTTCAAGCTGCACTATTCCTCTTTTTAATCCTAATGACATAGCAATCTCCTTCATATTACATCACAATTTCACTGTCGAAATATTGTTCCTGAAAATGAATCTGTCTCCTGATTTCTTCCTTTGAAAAAGTTACTCCGTCAGGCACAACTACCCACTTTTCTTCTATATCATCTTTTCTATAAACAATGGCAATAATTTTACCTGTAAACTTGCAAACTGGTTCATTTACACCCAATATATAAGCGTCCTGCTCTTCTCCATCTGGTGCCATAACTCCTTCAATGTAACCATAATTTATTGGATAATACATATCCTTATATTCAGGATGATAACTTCCTAATGGTCTATCGACTGTGAAAGTTACTGTTGCTCCAATTATAGAATTATTTTTACCTGTAAATACTTCTCTATCAATTTCGGCTGTATCAACGGATATGTCCAGTTCTCAGGCAAATCATCCATAAGCACAACTTTCTCCATTTCGCTATGTAATTCTTTCGCAAACTCTGTTATCTCTGCAAAGCAAAGCAGTCCAAATGTTTCTTCACCAGTATCATTTACTCTAGTCTTACCTGTCACCGAATATACGCATATTGGTTTTATCTCAAATTTGATAGCCCCAGTCTCTTCCTGCAACTCCCTTTTAGCTGTTTCAAAAATATCCTCCCCAGCTTCTCTATGCCCTCCCGGCACTTCATATGTATCTCTTTCTTTATGTTTGCAAAATACCCACTTGCCGTTACTCTGTGAGATAATTACTGCAAATTTCAATAGTTCATCATTAACTGTATCATAAAATTTTACTTCCATCACATTTTCCCTTCCCATTCCAGCATAAACTCATTCAGAAATTCCTGCATTACAACCTGTCTATGTTCTGCCAGTTTCTTTCCCTCAGTCGTATTCATCATGTCTTTCAACAAAAGCAACTTTTCATAGAAATGATTAATGCTTGTAGAATCTTGATTATTCCGATACTCTTCTTTATTCATTCCCATTTTAGATTTTATTTCCGGATCATAAATCTTTCTTCCCCTACTACCACCATATGCGAATGTTCTGGCAATTCCAATAGCTCCTATAGCATCAAGTCGGTCTGCATCCTGCACACATTTTCCTTCTATGGTATCAGGTACGACTGAATCAGTTCCTGCAAATGAAACCTCATCTATAATTTTGCATACCGCCTCTATCCTTTTACCATCTATTTTGTTAATTGTCATAAAATCAACTGCATTTTTCTTGGTAACATAAGTGTCCGGAGAAAGCTTAATATCGTCAACATCATGTAACAGAGCCGCCAACTGCACTATTTTAACATCTGCATTTTCCTGTTTTGCGATTTTAGTAGCCAGTTTATATACTCGTATTGTATGATAATAGTCATGACCACTACTGTCTCCCGAAAATATACTTTTTATAAATCTCTTTTCATTATCTGTCATCTTTTCTCCTAATCAACCCAGCAACGCAATATATTGATTTATGAAAGTCATTACTCTCCCCGCAAATAGAGCCATTTGATAAAACAAATGCCGGAAACCCGCATAAATACAGGTTTTCGGCATTTTAATCCTATATTCAGGCAACCCTCTTTATCCTCAAAAGGCAAAATCCTTTATCCTCACCCATTTTCTCTTTCAAGGCATCTTAGGACTTCCTTCAAGGTCTTGGCTTACTCTCTCTTTCTTCTCTCTTATCTCTCGATATTCCTCTATTTTCAAGGCTTTCTCCATGGTTTTAAGTAAAAGAAAAAGACCTCATAGAACGGTTTTTCCGCTCTACAAGGTCTTTATTTTATTCATTCCCTAGGCTAAAGATTTTTGCCCCTTGAGGATAAAGGGCGTTGCCTTGGGATATGGAGAATTTGACCTTGCAAGGGTATTATACCGTTGATTTACTATTTTGTCAGCTCTATGCTGTTATCAATAATAATTGCTATATTTTCTTCTTATAATCAAACTCAACTACATGTGATTGGTTTTGATTGCATTCCCAAAAATACATTTTCTTATAATTGGAGTAATTTAAAAACATTTCTCCTATTGGCTGTGTCTCACAATATGGGCACTTTTTCCCTTTTATTCTATAGATTACTCCATCTATATTTTTGTAGCACCTTCCTGTTGTTCTTATATCTTTCTGCACTAACTCGTCTGACTTTTGAAAAAGGGCACAAAATTTGTTCATCCACTCAACCTTAGATTCTAATTCTACAAAAGCCCCCTTCTTCCGCAAAGGTAATATGTTTATTATGTCATAAGCACATATAAGCAACAAACCTATTCCTAGTATAAAAAAAATCCCCATAATAATCAGCAAAAATATTTTTATATTACTCTGTATTTTATCAAGCATCTCTTTTGTTAGTACATTATAAAGTATTGATGCAACTGCAAATAATATGCAGGCTACTACGCCTTCATACGCTTTACTTTTCAAAATTTCATTAACAGAAGTTCTTTCCTTTTCAACTATAGTGCCTTTCACCCTATTTGCTACTTTTCCAGCTTGTTGTAATGAGTTTTGAGTTCCTTGCTGAATTTGTACATTTTCAACTCGTTCATAAAAAATATTTGTATTACTTGTATTTCGAAGCATTGCCCTAACAAATTTAACTGTTTCATTACAATATTCCATATCATCGCATTCATCTCGTAATCTTATATGTACATCTTCATACCCATAAATCTCATTATTAACTCTGTTATATGTATCTTCTAAATTTTTATGTTCTCTTGCGCAACTATTAAATAATCCTTCTAATCGCATACATATACTTTCATTTACCACATCATTCTGAATTGCTTCTATAGCACCATTCAGAACACTAACCGCTTCCACACAAAACTGAAAATGTTTGTCAAGAAAAATACTAATATCCTGCCCTTTTATATGTGCGGTTTCTATAATATTTTTTAATTTATCAATAATGCTATTATAATTATCAATATGTTTGCGATATTTTTCTATTATCTCTTCTGCCGAATACTGATTAGTAGCTTCTCCCATTTTCTTTATTCCTTCACTTGTAACAAAAATTTTTCTTATGTTTTTTAACTACTTATCTTGTAATGAATCTACATTTCCCTGTTGCATTTGCACATCTGTTGTTGTTCCCCAAAAATTTGTTATATAATTTGTTATTTCTGTTTTTTCTTGCGCTATCTTTTTTTCTTCTTCGGAAAACGAATAATCTCTCCCAACTATTCCACTTTCCTCTAAAGTCAAAGCCCAATCTAAAATATTATTTTTCACTCTACTCAAAATAGAATATACTTGATTTTTTCCAAATTCTAATCTAAATTGAGTGTTAAATCCACAACATTTTGCTACATACTTATTCATCTCAGCAGGCAAATTCATTACTAACATGGAGTTTTCAGCATTTTGATATAAATCATATAGCTCTGAAACTGAATTTGGCAATTTTGTTTTCGTAAAAGCTTTTTCAGCTATTGCAGATTCCATCACAACCGGAATCCATCCCCTTACAGGATTCAATGCTTTTAATTGTCCTTGTATCATTCTATATTCAGGAGTCTCTTTTCCCCCATATCCCTCTTGCTCACATTGTATCCACTCTTGAAATTCTGGCAACTTCAATTTCCGCGCAATAACATATGACTTTCTTAATAAAGATTCTATATCTGCATTCTTATCCATAGCTTCTTTTTGTAGTTCCAAGACAATACCATTCATAATTCATTCCTCTTAAAGAAGTAATTTTATTCCTTCTACAATACCTGTCGCAATTAAACTTCCAGTCACACCAATAGATAAATTTTTCAAATCCATTAAAAGCATTTTCACT